>BNJT01000255.1_pt1 | contig 273069 bp, 352 predicted proteins | sample 8540491 | NCBI WGS metagenome assembly BNJT01 (sample SAMD00202455, study PRJDB9452) | human saliva metagenome | host: Homo sapiens | reverse complement strand
ATGACGTTTCAAAAAGCTAATAGAGCTTTTTAAATTTTGAATCAAAAAGTTTTCTTTTTTTCATTTTTATTTTTTTCCTCCTTTTATTTAGTTTTTTTATTTAAGCTTCTACAAATTCAAGATTTGTAATAGATAAAGGTAAATTATCTTTGATTTCATCAAGTAATTCTTCATCATTAGAATAGCCAATGTAGCCATAACAACTATCAATAATATCATCCCCATTTTCTTGGGTAAATAATTGATAACCATAACAGTATCCATTAGCCCAATCTGTATAAACTTTTAGGTTTTTATCCACTAAGTCGTAGATTTCATCCTTCAACTTAGGTGTTAGTCTTGATACTTCATATTCCTTATACAAATTGCTTTTTGTTTGCCATGCGAATCCGCTAACAGAACCATCCCAATAATCAATAGAATCACCGAGATAATAATGCACAGTTCCGTGTTCTTGCTTCAGAATTGGATAAGCTAAAATTCCTTTCTTATCCAACTTTTCACACAAATATTTAGCAAACCCTACTGGACCTTTTCCTAATTTAGAACAATGTTCATTTGCTTCATCAAAAGCTCCATCGCTCATGATAGAATCGTACCAGTCACTAGCTGAATTAAATTTTTCCGATTGCGTTTGGATAGATTGATAATCTCTTTCCCAAGTATAGTAGTTCATGACTGTGGGAGCTAAATCATTTAATGGATTATCGCAAATTTCGTCATTAACAATGTATAAAGTATCTCCGTTTTTGTTCATAAAACGTCGAACATAATCTTTATATACTGCAATCGGTTCATAAACTCTCTCAAACTCTAAATCCTCAACCTTCTTAGATACATAAGAAAGAATTTTATCAAGCAACTCTTCATCAGAATCATAATTGATAAACCCTTCGATATTCATCAACTTCTCTTTTAAAGAATCATCTTTGTAAAGAGTAAATTGATAAATCTCTCCATTAAGATAAAGGTTTTGGAGTTTTAAATCCAAAGAAACATTTTTCATAATTTCCTTGATTGCATTAGGCAACTCAGCAATCTCTACACCTAAACGCTCAGAAATTGCTTCCTTTTTCTCCCATGCAATTCCAACCATATCCCCCTCTAATGTAGAAAGAGAAGTTGCAATTGCATAAGGGTATGTCGCCCCCTTGATTTTCATAATCGGTAGTGCGAAAATATCTTCTTCAGATAATTTTTCACACAACAGTTCATAAAATTCTATGCTGTTTTCAGGCAGATTCGATTGAGCTTTTAATTCTGAGAAATTAAAAGATGATACAGAATTAAACCAGTCTTCAAGCGAATCAAATTCGCTATCTTGCAAAGGTTCGAAATTTTCTTCCCATGTGAAATACCTTAAAAATGTATCGTTCTCATACATTGGTGAGAATGAATTAGTATCTTGTTCGATAACAATAATGTTGTTAGATTTGTTTGCGTATTTTTTCATTTTATTTTTTCCTCCTACCCCTTTTAGGGGTTATTTTTTACAATTTAAAAGAAGAAGCTCTACAAAACTTTAGTTTATAGAGATAAAACTTCTTCCATTCTTTTTTGTAACAAAGTCGTGAATTTTTTATTCATTTCTTTGTTATTCTTAAATGCTGAAACAGATGGAACACCTAATTCAGCAAGCAAAGCTTTGACTATTGCTGTAAAGATTTGAACAAATTCTTCAGAACGAATCGCTTTCAAATATGATTTGTAATGAGCAACACCTTTTGAATGAACTAAATCATCAAATCCTTTTCCATTTTCGATAGACCAAGCCAATATAATTGGTTTAAAACCCATGTCTTTTAATTTTTTGCAGATAGCTTTTAAAGGTTTAAATACTGAGACTTTACCCATAGCATCTGCGTCAAAAGCGACATAGATTTTTTCTCTATTTCCTCGGAGTTTTTCAATTGTAGGAATAATGTTTTTCCAAGATTGAACACCTGAAACATAAATTGCAATATTCCCTTGATAAGCAAGAGCTTCAGCTTTGTATTTTCCTTCAGTAATAACAATTGGAGCTATCTCCATATAATTATCACCACAGTTATTTTTTTGGGGAAAAATAACCCCACCAGGCGCACCTGAAGATGAACCACCTTCAAAACCTGCTTCACCAAGTTTTGCTCTAGAGGACCACCAAACATACTTTGCAGCAGTTGATGTTGGGTCAAGATTTTGAACTTGCACTCCTCTTGCAAAGCCTTCCTCGTCAACCGCTAAGAGACCAATCCCTTGTTTGTAAATCCATTCGATTTTACCAGTTCTTTTGTTTAGATAAAATCCAGGTACATACTTGAGTTGTTCTCTTACTTTATTGATGAAAGGAGAGTTCATAAAAGAACTTATTTCTTCTTTAGAGAGGTAAGTAATGCCTTTTCCAAACATTTTTTCAGCACCTTCCATAGCAATTTGTCTTCTTACGTCTGATGCAACATCAGTATTGCGTTCTGGAAAGCTAAAATATTCTTTGAAGTCACTTTCAAGAATATTTCTTTTTTGAATTAAATGTTCTTTATGAGCCTTTGTTAAGCGATATTGTTTAACCATAGCTCTGTAAACAGCATCTACAACCTCTTTGTCTGCAACTATCTCTTCAACAAATACTTTTCTTGGAGCATTTGTTTTTTCAATAGCTTTTGCAATTGAGTTTTCTGAAGTAAATTTTTGCTTCATTGCTTTTTCATCAATTAAGCCTAATCTATAAGCTAAAATGATAAACAGCATCTTGAAAACTCAAATTGAAATACTTTTGCTCGAAAGCAACAGTATCTCCTCCAGCTCCACAAGCAAAACATTTAAACATGTTTTTATTGCTAAACTGAGAAGTTACAATCAGTGAACCTTCACTACTATCTGCATGAAAAGGGCAAATAGTAGTAAAATTTCCTTCTGAACTAAGTAGATAATCCTCTGCATAGTCAACAGGGGTTTTTTTACCTGATTTATGAAGTTCCATGAGATCATATTTCCCAAAAAGCTTCTTCTTTCCCATTTGTTAGTTCTGATAAAACATCAGATGCTAAAGCATCAGGGTAAGTCCTTGATGCTGTCGCAAAAACGTACAGTAAAGGAAATTCTTTAACTGCCTGAAGCAGTTTTTTACTCACTTTCATTTTTGTTTTTCCTCCTTGCCTCTTTCGAAGCCTTTTTTAATAACAATAGAACAGATTATTTTTTTCCTCCTTATTTTTCTTCTCTATCTATTCAATCGTTTTATAATATTAGTATGCCACAAAAAACAAAATAAAAAAACAGACTTCATAAAAAAGTCTGTTTTCGTTTTTTCTTTTAGCCAAGATAGTGAATAAGAGATTCACTCCAATCTCTAATTTCTACTTCTGAAGAATTAGGCACATACCCTTCTTCTAAAGCAGTAGGCTCTACCTCTTTTTTAAAAAGACGCAACTGTTTGACAACATCTTCATCTGACATATTGTAAATGGTTCGCATCCAATTTTCAGGATGAACTTCATATACTCCCCAGTCGGTATTTTCCATGTCAGAAACCCAATCATCTAGAGCTTCTGTCACAAACTGAGAAGCAACTACTTCTTTAGCTCTTCGAAGTTTTTCTTCAAAGTTCTTCACAGAAAAATCCGTTGTAAAAACAGAAATTCCCAAATAAGAACCTTTGTAGAACTTCGGAAGCCAAGGGTCTGTTGCAGAGATCAACTCAGCAATATAGTCTGGAATACGAGCAACACTGTATCCTAAGTTATTTAGGATTTCTAATGCTTGCTCTTCTCCAAACCATCCCTTTTCAACAGCTTCTCTATCATCTTCAGAAACCATTGGAAGAAGTTCAGCTACTCCTTCCGCCACAAAACCGTAGCGAAGGGCTTTCTTTCCCTCTCTTTTATCAATAAGTCCAAATTTCATTTTTTCCTCCTTTTATTTTTTACACATAAGAAACTGGTTTTACAGACAGATAAATTTCTTCATCATCATCGTAAAATTCAGCAGAATCAACGCAATTAAGTAATTCTAAAATATTCATGCTTTTGGCATCTTCTTTACTTAATCGTTCATCTTCGGACACGAATTTAGAAGTTAGAAGCTTTATAAAAATATCTTTAGCTTCTTCTTCTGTATAACATCCGCAATCAGAAATCTCTTTTGTGAACTCTGAATCAAAATCACTATCGTGATCTAGATAATAAGACCACTTAAAGAACACTTGTTCAGAGTCGTTCGTTTCTGCCGAGCAATCATCATAGAAGTTTAACCAATAAAGGTCAATATTTTCTATTTTACTGAGGTGCAAAATTTCTTCAAAAATAACCACTGCCGCTTCATTTTTACTTTCTAACCTTACAATAAAATGAGAAGGTGATAAATGAGTCAAGTCGTCAATAGATTCTACATACCCTCGACAACCTCTATACTCCGAAGAGTGTAAGACAGCTTCTATACTTTCTGAGTCAGACAACCCCTTTTTTCGACATAGGTTGTAAGCAATATGCCCAACCCATTCTTTATCGGATTTTTTAATCCCTGAGTCTTGCTGAAGGTCCATGATAAAATGTTTTAAATTTACTAAATCATCTTTTTCACCAAGAAAAACAATATTTGTACTCATTTCTGTACTCATTTTTCCTCCTTTTTATAAACCTTCAGCTTCAATTTCAATTGTGTTCAACTTCTTGCTTTCTTCTACCACAGTATCAAAAAAATAAGAAATATTTTACTAACAACAAGCTTTAAAGTTATAACCAAAATCAACATAAGTTTTTCCTCCTATACCTCTTTTTGAGGTTTTATTTTTTTACAATTATTTTTTTGTTTTGTGACGTTTTTTTATTTTTTTCCTCCTTTTTAAGAAACGACAAACTTTTTAGAAAAATCACATAAAAAAGCAAAAATAGAGTCGTTCCTGTTTATACAACTCTATTTTTATCAATCATGTTTATAATATTAGTATGCCACAAAAAATAAAAATAAAAAAACGCCACAAAGAGCGTTTTTTATTTCTGCATCATTACTTTATCGAAATCATCTAATTCCCGTTGAATATCTTCACTAATAGGTTGTGGAGATGGATTAGGATTTGGAGCTACTGGGACAGTTTGTGCTTGGGCAACATGTTTCTGGGTATTGTAATTACTGTTGTTTCCAACTTGTTGTTGTGTAGGTTGTCTTTGTGTAACTTGAGGTTGATGATTAAGTTGCTGAATTTGTTGAACTTGTGCAGGCTGAGAAAGATTTTGTTGGACGTAAGATTGATTGCCTACATTAAAATAATCAAAATAATTATCATTTGCTACAACAAATCGAATTGTTGTGTAAGCGTTTTGGACTGCAATTGTCAAAACACTTTGATTAAATGTTGCCCACATTGCTCCACGGTCATGTCCTGAAGAGGCACTTCCTTTCGCCCAACGAATTGCTAACATCTCTTCTTTTCTAAGACGCATGAATGGTTGGATAAATGAAATAGCTCGGATACCTTCGCCAATTGGCATAGAGTCGTCATAAGTATAGGCAGAATAACTTTCCCAAACAAACTTCCCATTTCCATCTACACGAACAGTCTCTCCTTGTTGTTGCAAACGAGCAACTACTTCAGGATCATAAGACTTTCTATTTTTTTGTTCTGTTGAGTAAAGAAGCATATTGTCCAACGGAGATAATAGAGCAACTGTATCAATCATTTCTTGAGTAACAAGAGGTTTTCCCTGCGCATCTTTAAAATTTAAAGTTTGAGCGAATACTCCAGTAGAGAACATTCGTTTTAACTCATCATGAAGCAACAACGCATATTGGCACAAACCTCCATAAACAGCTAAGAAATCAGATGCACTTGCTGGAGAAGTAAAGAAGTCTGTGCGAGAAGATAATAAATAATTCAACAGTTCTTTGAACCTTCTCTGTGACCTAAAGCTTGATTAAAGCGTTTAATATATTCCTGTTTATTTTTCTCAATATCAATCTGTTTCATTTTTTATTTCATCCTTTTTCTACTATGCCTTATTATAGCATTAACAAGGGATTTTTGTCAATAAAAAAACAATAGTTTTTTTATAAAAAAACTATTGTTTTTTTAAAGTTATGTTTTTACTTGTCTTTAACTTTCTCATCCAGCTCCGAATGTTCTTCATATTGCTGAATTAAAAATTTTCCAAAGCCGTTTTCTTTGCAGTAATCAGCTACCCTATTTGTTATAGCGAACAACTGAGGATTGTTCAGCATTTTCTCCACATATTTATTAGCACCTGATTGAGCAGTTCCTAACAAATCTCCTGAGCCACGTTGTTCTAAGTCTGCTTCTGCAATTTTAAAACCATCGTTTGTATCACACATAACCTGCACACGAGGATTGTTTTCATCTTCGCAAATCAAAACACAATAAGATTGCAAAGCGTTTCGCCCGACACGTCCACGCAACTGGTGGAGGGTTGCTAATCCAAATCGGTCTGCTTGTTCAATAACCATGACAGTTGAATTGGGCACGTTGACTCCAACCTCAATAACAGTTGTTGAAATCAATATTTGCTTTTTATTAGCTACAAAGTCAGAAATGTTAGCTTCTACTTCCTCCTTTTTCAGTTTCCCATTAACGAGCCCGATTTCAATCCCTTTAGGCTCAAAATAAGAACGGTATAAGACTTCGACAGCCTCAATACTAGTCAAGTCTGATTTCTTATTTTCCTCAATAGCTGGGCAAACGACATAACACTGATGCCCCAAAGAGATTTGTTCTTCGATTCTAGCAAAAGCTTTTTCTCGTTGTTGTTCTCCAGTTGTGATGATTGGCAATCTCCCTGCTGGCTTTTGGCTAATAACTCGGATTTCTTTTTGGTCTCCGTAAATGACAGTTGCCATTGTTCTTGGAATAGGCGTTGCAGACATGGATAAACTATGAACACCATCTTTAGCCTTTTTCACCAAAGCTTCCTTTTGCTCTACACCGAACAAATGTTCTTCGTCGGTAATGACAACGCCTAGATTATGATACTTTACACTATCTGCAATACAAGCGTGAGTCCCTACAATAAAATCCACTTCTCCTAATTCGATTTCTTTCAAAATCTTTTTCTTTTCTGAAGCTTTTAAACCACCACCAAGAAAAACGCAAGTAAAGCCCATTTTTTCAGCGTAACCTTTGATTTCTTCATAGTGCTGTTTAGCAAGCACGTCACGAGGAGCAATTAAGACAGATTGATAATTATTTTCTGCTGAATACATCATGAGAGCAGCAGCCACAATTGTTTTACCACAACCTACGTCCCCTTGAAGAAGCATATTTACACGTTCGCCATCCTTAATTTTTTTAAAGATGTCATTTAGCACACTTCTTTGTCCCCCATCTCCACTAGTTAAAGAAAACGGAAGAGATGCAATAAATTTCTGAGTTTTAGACCATGAGGTAAATCGTTTTTCTGTAATTTTAGGAGTTTCGACAAACTCTTTCTTTAACGATAAGCTAAAATACAACAAGTCATTAAACAAAAGTCTATTTTTGGCTCTAGTAACATCCTGATAATTAGTCGGATAATGGAGAAGACTTAATGCTTCAGGATAGCTTAATAAATTCAATCCTGATACATCTAAAGCCCTTCTCTCTACAATTTCAGGTTGCATCTCCAAATAATGAGAACGCATATTTGCCAAGTTTTCAGCTCCAACACCTTTGATATAAGGGTAAATCGGATAAATGTGCGGACGATAATTTTCGATAGGGTAAAAGCCTGAAATATCATCCATAGATACTCCATATTCAGTTATTTTAAATCTACCACAGATAACTAAGGTTTTTTCATTGTTTTCTAGGTATTTTTCAAAGTTGAACGCCCCTTCAAATAAAGTTACATCAAACTCTACACCAAATTGGTCTTGGAAGCGAAAAACCAAAAAATACTGTCTTCTTTTGCTAAGTTTATTTTTTCTTACATACAACTGTTTTGCCTGAATAGCAACATATTGCTCTGGAACGCACTGATTAACAGATACAGGATTGCCATAAAAACGGTACTTGCTAGGAGAAAACTCTAGCAAGTCCGATACTGTATGAATATGTTTCTTTTTAAGGGCGTTAGTTGTTCTTGTAGAATTATTTATTTTTTGTAATTCCATTTTGCTTTTCCTATTTTGCTATTTTTCTTACTTGTGCATTAAGTCCACTAAAACGATTTTGTTTTTGTGTATTGCTAATAGCATACTCTAATGCGTTATTTTCGGTAATGATAATATTTTTTCTTTTAGCACGAGTTGCACCAACGTAAATTAAGCTACGCTCTAACATGTTTTTTGGAGTCATTGGAAGGAGTAAAATCGCAGTATCACATTCTGCACCTTGAGATTTATGAACTGTAATTGCATAAGCTAATTCAACATCCCCCATGTTTTTACCTGAAATTTCAAGGAAAGTTCCATCTGACATGGTGAGCATCATAATCATTGAGCCATCTTCCTCTTCTACAATGTCCGAGATAACTCCTTCATCACCATTTAAGTAATCTAACTCATAGTTGTTATTCCTCATGATAATAGGGTCTCCAACAGTAAAGGTGACTCCATCATAAGAAACTTGCTTTTCGCCTTGAAGTCCAAATAAATTGTGCAATCGCTTATTCATGAAATAAGTGCTGACGATGTACTTAGGATTTCTTACAGGAGAGTATAGCTTCATATCTTGTTTTCTATGTCCACCACTTTCTCGCTGAATCACTTCAATAGCTTTTTCCTCTAATTCCAGTTGATTAGAGACTCTGATAATCTCAAACGCTTCGTCTTCGACTAGATTAGTATTTCCTTCACGCATACGAATACTATTCTCAACAATAGAAGAATCCCCTTTTTGTCGATAAACTTTACGAAGTTGACAAGAAGGAATGTACCCACTATCAATCATGTCATGGAGAACATTTCCTGGTCCTACTGAAGATAATTGATCTTCATCACCAACAAACAATACTAACGCTCCTGATTTAACACCCGACAGAAGCATCATAAACAACTCAATGTCAATCATTGAAGATTCGTCAACAATAATCAAATCATAAGGAAGCTGATCATACTCGTCTTTGTATTGCATATCGTCCTTACCAAAAGGTTTAACATCTAACAATTTATGGATAGTTTTTGCATCCCCTTTAGTAACTTCTCGAAGCTTTTTAGCAGCTGCACCTGTTGGAGCGCACAAAGCAACAGCATTATCTGGGAACATTTGTCGGTAGTATTGCAATAGTCCATCAATAACCGTTGATTTTCCTGTCCCTGGTCCTCCAGTTAGAATTTTAACTCCACTAGACTCAAATAGTTTAAAGGCAGTTTTTTGTTCATCACCATAAGTAATGTTTGACTCTCCTTCAATCTGACTGATACTAGCTCTTGTAGTAGGAAAAGGAAGTTTAGAACGAGATAAACGAACAATGTGTCTAGCAGCACGCTCTTCAATTTCATACGTTCTTCTTGTGTAAAAGAACAATTCATCATCTTCTTCTCTAAAGATAAATTCAGATTTTAATTGGAAAAGGTTAGCAACTAATACAATAGGATTTGTTTGATAACCCATATTTGCACGTTTTTCTACAAAACTAACTAGTTTCAGCAAATTCTTGAGTGAAACACAAGTATTCCCTCTCGATTCAACTAAAGAAAAACATTCTTCCAATAAAGCTTTTATTCTTCTATCATCATGAGTTTTAAAACCTCGTTTTTTTGCAATAGCTTCTCTTGCCTCATAAGACAATCCTGTATAGCTTAGTAAGTAAGGATTTTCTTCTATAACACGAATACTATCTTCACCGTATTTTTCATAGATTTCTTTTGCGCTTAAAAAATCGCCACCATATTTTACTAAGTAGTGCAGTAAACTTTCTACATTTTTCAATTCTCGAATCTTGCTGACTAATAATTGAGCAATCCCTATTCGGATTTTATTATCAGTAGCCGTCAAAATTTTAGCAGCATCTTCTTGTGCGCAAAATGCGAAAATATCTCCGTCAACAACCTTAATGATTCGTTCGATGGTCTTTGGACCGATACCAGCGAAGTATTTTTGATTTAAAAATTCAATTGTAAAAGCATCATTACTAGTTCTTTGTTCGCATTTTGAAGCAAAGAATAAAGGTTTGTTATCTTCACGATAAACTCCTGTTACCAATAAAGGTGTCTTGTGTGGGAATAAAGGAATAATCCCTGAAACTGTGATGTCAGTGTCTTTTTCCCCTATATATCTTTTTGCGAACCGTTCATCTTCGGTGGTTAATAAAAAGGTGGAATATCCAGTCTTTTCATCTCGATAAATCACCTTTTTCAAGAAACCACTTACGCTAATTTCTTTTTCCATAAAAAAATCACCCAAACATCACATCTGATAATTTCCAAACGCCTCGTTTCAACAAAGTCACAAATTCTTCTTCTTGAAGTTTTTTAACAACCTTGCTGATTGTTGGTTGGCTGATATTGATAGCTTCTGAGATTTCTTTTGCTGTTCCATAGAAGAATTGTTCTTCATCACTATTATCAATCATATATTGAACGATAGCACGAGATTTTCCTTTAGACAAACCAATTGATTCTAAAGTTTTTTGTTCTTCTACTTCTTTCACTTCGACAGTATCTTCTTTTACTAAAGGTTTGTTGTCAACCTCAACTTTATCTTCATCCTCATCCTCATCCTCGTCAAATTCGCTTTCGTCGAAGTCATCTGTTGGAACAAATCGTGTTTCAGCATTTTCCTCAAGCGTCTTATTCATCATGTCTCGCAAGCTTTCTATTTGAGAAGACTTGTCGCTCACCTCTTCAACATCTTCTGTGGCTTTTTCTAAAACAGCCTCAGTTGCTTCTTCTAGAATTTTCTCTGAATGTTCTTCTTGAACTTCTTCAGTTGAGGAGGTTGTGTCAGTGCTTGCTGATTGGTCTTGAGAAACATTTTTCGATTCTTCTTTAGGAGTGTCTTCAGATTTGTTGACTGACAAAATAGGAATTTCGTATCTATTTAAAGTGTTAATCATATCTACATGGTCAACTAGAGCGATTAAACACATATCATACTCGTCAGAGTTTTCTTTCAAGATACGAATTAAGTTTTCAAATGTGTTGTCATCCAACACACTCAATTCATCCAAAATAATAATTCCCATGCCTGACAATGAAGACAGCATGCTGACAAGCAGGAACATCACACTTGCTTGTTCCCCACCTGATAGAGAGTTAAACTCAAGATATTCTCCTGAGCCATTTGGGTCAGTCAAAACCTTAACGCCATCTTGTGTAACAAATTTCAACTTCATACCAGGAAATAGCTTACCTGCTTTTTCGTTACAAGGTTCAGCAAATTCTTCCAAGTAATAAGATGTGATTTTTTCCTTAACCTCTCCTTTTGGAGAAAAAGCAATATACAAAGCTTGATAATCTTCAAGTTTTTTTGTAAGCTTTTCAATATTTTTTAGGTAAGTATCTTTTTTACTGTAATTTTCGACAACTGTAATTTGTGAATTAAGATAGCGAAGTTCCTCTGTGATAGTTTCTAGAGAACTTGCTTCTTCTGGTTTTTGAGGCACATCAATCACTTGAACCAACAAGCGCTCTTTTTTTCTTGCTGCTTCTCTTGCATCAAGATAAACTGTTGGTTCTCAAAAAGCCATTTGTGAATATCGAGATTCATATTCTGCAATGTTGGCTAGAGTTTGCTCATAAAAGCTTCGTTGTGTTTTGTAGTCTTCAATTAACCTATCACGTTTTTCTTCTAGTTCTTTAGTGACTGGTCTTTTATCAACCGTACAAACAATCTTATCAGATAGAGGACATATAGGTTTCGAGATGTTTTCGATAGCTGTATCTAAATCTTGTTTAGCAGCAACCAGCGCTTCAATAGCTCCTCTTGTTTGCATTGCTGAATTTCTGGTTGTATCCACCAGCTCATTTGCTAAACGCAATTCTTCTTCTGTATGTGCTACACCTTTAATATTCGCTAATTCTTCATCTAGGCGAGCTAATTCCTGTTGTCTAAATTGTTCTTGACGTAACAACTGAGTGTAATTATTGAAGTTTGCTTGAATAGCCAACAAATCATCACGCTCTTTAGTTTTGGCAGCAATCTTTTTTTCTAGCTCTTCTTTTGTAAATTCAGGAGCAGTATCTCCTAACATATTTAAAGCGCCTCGACAATTGCTAATAAGATCATTGATATAATCTCTACGACCTTTGATAAACTTTTGAAATTCTTTTAATTCACTAATTTCAAACTCTTTATCCAAAAAGTATTCTTTAATAATTTTTTTCTGTTCTTCGTTAGCGCTAGGGTAGTGACTGATAACAGTTTCAGCAGTCATTGTTTCTGGGAGATAACTGAGTAATAACTCACCAAATTCTTGTGAAGTCATGCTAGTTAATAATTCTCCAGAAGAAACAAATTTAGCTACTTTTTTGTCAACACCGCCCATCTCAGAAGAAATAAATCGAGAAAGCTCTGTTGCATTTGTAGGTTTATCAGAAATATAATACTTAGCGCTCTTACCCTTTGTTGCAAAAACTTGTCTTGAGAAATTACTTCCATTATCCAAAATAAGCTTTACAGCAGCCGATTGCTCTCCGATGTTAATCATATTTCCTTTTGGAGAATTACCCGTTAAGCCAAAGCGCAAAGCATTTATCAAAGAAGTTTTCCCTGAACCATTTGGTTGAGCTAAGGCTGTAATTTTATCAAAATCAAATGATTGAAGACCTTTCAATCCTTGAAAATTAAACGTATTTATTGTCTTAACAAACATGAATTTTACCCTCTATTCGTATCCTTATTCGTAGTATTAGTATAACACAAATAAAGTTAAAAATCAATAGAAAAAGACATTATTTCTAATGTCTTTTAACTTTTATGATTACTTATTCAAAAAATCATCGAAAATCGAATCTGAAGAATCTACATTTTCACTTGAAGCTTCATCGGGCGTTTCCCCATTATCTTCAGCTTCTTCTTCTAATTTGAAATCTTCGCTCTTTTTTTCAGGCTGAACCTCCTGCACCTCCCCTACCTGAGTTTTCTCTACTGCTGGAGTTGTCGCCTCAGATTTTTGTTCAGGAGTTGGAACATCTACTTTCTTTTCTTCAGAAAGGGCTTGAGCTTCTTTGGGAACTTCCACTTCTGGAACTTCTGCTTTAGCAACTGTTTCTTCAGGATTTACTCCTTTTTCAATAATTACCATGTCATCAATCTGCAAGTTTGTAAAGAAGACTGGTTTTTCTTGATTTGCAAAAGTCTTTTTCGTGCTGGTCACATTAGCTACAATAGCAACAGTATCTCCTACCTCAACTTTAATGTCACTTGTACGCATACGTTCGGTGTATTGAGCTGTGACAATATTTAAACGTCTAGTAACGTTGTCACTAGGGACTTTAACCAGCAAGTTTACAAATGTAACCTCACGAGTTTTCCTCCTATCATTTGCATCCCTAACACGACCTTTAGTAAAATCAATGCGTGTAACTTCACCGCTATAATAACAACGAATCATAGGTTTATGAGCAAAACCGCCTTCAACACCAAAAACTTCTTCAATTTCTGTCTTGCAGAATTTAATTGAAGTTGCTACAAATGATTGCGAATAAGTACGTTTGCCTGTCTGCTCAAAATTAGCTGCTTGCCTATAATAAGCTGTTACATAACCTTCAATTTCAACAAAGTCTCCAATCCTAATCTCAGGATCAATGTTTCGGAAAAGAAAAGCTACTTGAACAGGACGAGCTTGATATTCTTGGCGCATAAAAATATAAATCTCATTACGTCCTTGAAAGTCCCTACCAAAACCAACAACTCGACCACGAGCTTTGACTAAGTTGCGAATCATATTCTGGTTTTTAACCATAATGTTTCCTCCTGGGTGCTTACACCCTTTTCTAGTTTGTTTTTTGCAACGATTATCGCTGACAATTATAGTATGCCACAAATAATCGAAAAAAATAAAAAAACGTAAAAAAAAATATTTTTTTTACAAAAATAGCTATTTTTCACAAGATTTAAGGCATACTATAAATATCAAGAAAAAAATAAAAAAATGGACATCTACTTTATCCATTTTTTTGATAGAAAGGATTTTTTTATGGCAACAGCTAACTATTGGGGAGACCGATTTCATATCTATTGTAACCATGAACACACTGTAACGGATGAAAATGGACAAGAAATTCCCCAACCTATTGAATTTGTCCCACAAGAAGGAATGAGTACATTTTTTACTTGTCCTAAATATTGGGAAATTGATGAAGAACATCCTTTGGGGCATCATGAAGATGAAAAACAATGCCGAAACAATTTAGGGTTCAATGATTATCAACGAATTATCGACTATCTAGAAAAAGAATATGAAAAACAAATCGCAAATGGAGAGTTTATTGTAGATTTAACAGATTTTAAATTCTCTGTTGGATTGATTGATGTAATAGTTTTGCATCAAGATAGTGATGATGAACTTTATTTAGGAATTACTAATAAGAGAGCGATTTATGGAGCAAGAAAAATAAAAAAACTATTAAAGGTTGGAAGAAGCTTATTCTAAACGAGTATTCTTTAACCCTTATTATTTGTTTAAGTATCTTTTTATCAGCTCAATTTTTACATGTCGTAAGGGTTAGTGGGATGTCTATGTTTCCTACTTATACTCCTAACGAATTACTCAGAACAAGTACAGAAGTTTCAAATATTCGCATTGATGATGTTGTAGTCTTTAACGTAACCTCTGAACAATTAAAAGGCTCTCCTGCTGGAGAAGATGGACAAGACCATCGCTTGATTAAAAGAGTTGTTGGAGTTGAAGGGGATGTCATTCAAATTAAAGAAGGACATCTTTACCGAAACAACAAAGAAGTTCAAGACAACTTTGAAGAAATGCAAAATGCAGGAATTGCTAAAGACCCTATTATTGTAAAGAGTGGAGAATTATTTGTTCTAGGAGATAATCGAAATAATTCTTATGATAGTCGTAAGATAGGGCTTGTAAAAATAAAAGATGTTACAAACGTTGTTAAAGGGAATCTATTTGCCTTTTGGAATGATAAGAAATAGAAAAGGTTGTATTATTAAAAATGGTTATTAACACACAAGATTATAGAGTAAAAACAAGTTTTATTCCTCGTCCTAATGGACATACTGAAAATGCTTGGGAAGTTGGTATTGACATTGGTTATTCTTCTGTCAAAGTATTTGCACCAAATGCTGACATTCAATTCCCTAGCTTTGCAGAGATTGATTATACTGAAGAGATTGGGGTTGTTGGTCCAAATCACATCAAATATGTCAACCTAAAAACAAATGAACGTTGGATTGTTGGAGCATCTGCTCAAAACTCCATTCAACAATCTAGCACTAGCTACTCTGACGGAAGTTTATACCAACGTGAACGTTACGATACTCCGATGTTCGCAGTCCTTGTTGATGTAGCTTTAGGGCTTGCAACTACAAAGAATGAATATGGTGAAGTTGGAGACTTACCTATTAAAGTCCAAACAGGTTTGCCATCAAATTACCTCAGACAAGATGCTCCTGCTTTGAAACAAGCTTTTGTAGGAGAACACCACTTTAGTTTACAAGTTGGAACTCAGCCAACACAAGAGTTTCATATTACATTGACCCCTAACGATGTTAGTGTTATGGAACAACCAATGGGAACTCTTATGTCTATTTCCATTGATAGTGATCACAAATTTATTAAAGAAGCAGGGAATTACCTAAACTCTAGCATTTTAATTCTTGATGGTGGACACGGAACATGGGATACTTTTGAAATTGCCAATAACCGCGTAGTTGCCAAAAAAACATTTGACGAATTTTCAATGCGTCGAGTGCTTGAGAAAACTATTGAAGTTATTGAAAATGAATATGGAACAGTCATTTCCCCAGTTGCGATTCAAAAATGTCTTGAAACAGGAGTGTTCTCTCAAAAAGACGGAAAATTCTCTAGCAAAAAAGTTCCTTTTGCTGAAATCTTAGAAGAACAAAAACAACCTCATGTTTGAAGCTATGATTAACCGACTAGCTGAAACACAAGATTTTTTTCTAGTTATGATTATATTGTTATTACTGGAGGAACTGGTTACGCATGGGAAAAAATGATCAAAGAAAAACTGTCTCAAATCGAAGGTTTGAAGTTTATTGACGGCAATCAAAATGACGAGACCTTACCATTTGACTTTGCAAATGCGCGTGGGTACTATATGTATCTTTATCAACAAAATGCACGCAAAACAAAATCTAAAAAGGAAGAATAATATCTACTTAGCTTCTAAGTTGTGATGTTATGTAAAAATAAGGTATAATAAGTAATGAAAGTTGAAATTAAGGTTTACAAAATTTTTTTGACCCTGACTTATATGCAATGAGTGCTTATGGAATTAAAAATTACAAATTTAATGAAAGAGGCACTTGAACATTACGTCAGAGGGGAATATGTTCACTTTCATATTCCGAAAAGCTTAATCTATGATTTTTCATTAAAGAAACGTAGTGTCCATTTAGCTATGGATATTACTGACCCTCAATCTATTGCTTTTTTGAAAAAGAATATCAAGCCGAGGTATCGAACGGCATTTTTGAAGAGCTTGTTAAGAGGGAGTTTTACAACTCCACAAGTAGGAGCTTTCTTAAATAACGAAGAATCTAATCGTAAAGATACCAAAATGATTAAATTAACTGAGTTTGAAACTTTACCAAACTTAAAAGAATTAACAGTATCTCAAAAACCTCGCAGGATTTATGATGCTCCTGTTAAAGATGATGATAAAAAAGAAAAACAACAAGAATTGATTGAGAATTTAAAAGAAAAACAGCCCTCAGAAGATGTTGTGGATAGTCCTCGAACTCACCATAAAGAACCTTCTAAAACTCCTGATAAAGAAGAAACTACTAAGGCTGTTCAAGAGAAGCATCCTCAACAAGAGCAGCATACTCCTGATTTATTACAAGGACAACACCTTCAAAATCACGAGCAAGGTTCTCGCAAGAATAAAAAGAAGAAAAAGAAAAAATTCCCAACTCAGTCACAAGAAGATAGACAGGTTAAACCACTAGAGGATAAATTTGGAATTACTGTTAATCCTACAAAACAAGAAAATACTTCTTCTACTTCTCCTGAACCTAAATATGAAGAATTTAAGCTTGAAGAAGAGAAAGACCCTCAAGAACATGACGAACAAGGTTTAGTTCTAGAAGATGTCAATATCGTTGAAGATAATGGTGACGAAGAAGATACGTTCAGAGGGTTTGACAGCATGATTAACAATTATTAAGAAATAAGATAAAAGAGGCTAATAATGTCAGAAGAAAAAATTCACCCAAATGATGTGTTTGATAAAACTGAAATTTTCCAAAGGGAATGTGAACGACTATTAGAAGAACTTACTTTACTTTTGTAGTATCCATAGGATTCCATTCTTTTGGACTGCTGCTGTAAAGAACGACGGAGAAGGAACAACTTACATTCGTAATGCTGCTGCTCCAGCAAGTCGTAATATCAACTTGGTTGATGACCAAATCTCTAAACATTTAGGAGTCTGCGCAGGATTTAATATCACACAAGAAAACACAGACATCAACTTTGATTTAGAAGATGAAGAAGGTTTCTAGAATTTTATCTATAATAAAAACAGCTATTTCTAGCTGTTTTTATTTTTGTTTATAATCCATAATAATAATCTTCATCCTGCATTGCTTCTACTGCCCCAAGGAGATAACCATTCCCTACTTGAGAGAAGAAATCATGGTTAGATGTACCCGTTGAAATTCCGTTCATGACAATTGGATTAACATCCTCTGCTGAATCTGGGAAGAGAGGGTCTTGACCTAAGTTCATAAGAGCCTTATTAGCATTGTAACGAAGGAAAGTTTTAACTTCTTCAGTCCAGCCAACGGCATCATATAAACTCTCTGTGTATCCCTCTTCATTTTCATAAAGAGATAACAGTAAGTCATACATCCAATCCTTCAATTCTTCCTGCTCTTTTTCTGAAAGTTCATTAAAAGCAAGCTGGAATTTATAACCAATATAAGTTCCGTGAACAGATTCATCACGGATAATCAATTTGATGATTTCTGCTACGTTAGAAAGCTTGTTATTCCCAAGATAATAAAGAGGAGTAAAAAATCCTGAATAGAACAAGAATGTTTCAAGGAAAACACTGGCAATTTTTTTCTGAAGGGCGTTGCCGTTCAGATAAATTTCATTGATAATTTCTGCCTTTTTCTGAAGATATGGATTTGTATTTGTCCATTCAAAGATTTCTTCAATTTCAGACTTAGTATTTAAAGTTGAAATATAGAAGAGTAGGATTTTGCATGAACAGATTCCATAAATTGGATATTATTTAAGACAGCTTCTTCATGCGGAGTTCGTACATCTGCACGAATAGCCTCGACTCCTGATTCAGATTGCATCGTATCAAGAAGAGTTAAGCCTCCAAATACTTTTCCTACTAAATCTTTCTCAATATCTGATAACTTGCGCCAATCATCCAAGTCATTTGATAATGGAATACGAGTATCAAGCCAGAATTGCTCAGTTAATTTTTCCCAAGTAGATTTATCAATCACATCTTCGATAGTGTTCCAATTAATCGCTTTGTAATATGTATTTAAACTCATTGTTTTTTAAATAACCTGCTTTCTTATACGCGCCCGACTTTAAATTTGGCAAAATACCTTTCGCCATATCCATAACGTTCAATGTCACGCTGAATACGATATTCGACATAGCGCTCAAATACAGAAAATAACCCCAAATCCAACAAACGATTTTCAACTAATGATTGAATTACCCCAATAGGAATACGTTTCAATCCATTGTTTTCCATATCTTTAATGTCATAGTCAACTTTATTTGTTACAGTTTGGCAAACTTCATAATCCTGATCACTCATAAGAGGAGTTACTTCTTTATAAGCAGCAATAACTGCTTTATAAATCTTATCAGGGTTGTAGTCAACAACTGTATGGTTACGCTTAATGATTTCCATATATTTAACTCCTTTTTCTAAAACTTTTTCACACCCTCTGAAGTTAATCAGAGGAGTGAAAGTTTTTAAATTGAACAGCTTTCACAGCTATTTGAACCTACTTCTGCTCCGTCATCTGTAAACGTGCGAATGTAGTAAATTGATTTAATACCTTTATTGTAAGCGTAGTTACGCAAGATAGATAAATCTCTTGTAGTTTGTTTTGTTTTTTCACCCTTCCACTCATACAATCCAACTGGAATTTCTGAACGGACAAATAATGTCAATGACAACCCTTGGTCAACGTGTTTTGTTGCTTCAGCATACACATCAATAACTTTACGCATATCTGTATCGTAAGCAGATTTGTAGTAAGGAATGGTATCTGTTGCTAGTCCACGAGCAGGATAATAGATTTTACCAATTTTCTTCTCTTGGCGCTCTTCAATTCGGTTGATAATTGGATGGATTGATGAAGAACAATCATTGATGTATGAAATTGAACCATTTGGTGCAACTGCCATACGAGATTCAGAATAAACTCCATATTCCATTACTCGCTGTCTCAATTCAGCCCAATCTTCCTTAGTTGGTAAGAATTGGTTATCGAACAGTTGTTTTACTAATGCTGAACGTTGTTCAAATTGACCGTTGGTGTACTTATCAAAATAAGCACCAGTTGCATAAGCTGATTCTTTGAATCCGTCGAATGTGATCCCACGCTCTTTAGCAATCATATTAGACTCTGATAAAGTCCAGTAATTCATTAACTCAAAGATTGTAGAAGTAATTTCAAGAGATTCTGGAGAACCGTATTCAATATGATTCATTGCAAAGAAACTTGCAAGCCCCATTAAGCCGAGTCCAATAGAGTGAGCTTTCGCATTACCATTTTTTACGCTAGGCACAGCTTCAATACTTGAATGATCTGAAACCCATGTTAATGCTCTTGTAGCTGTACGAATTGTTTTTCCAATATCTTCAGCTTTCATTAGATTAACTAGGTTCAGAGACCCTAAATTACAAGAGATGTCTGTACCTAAAACTTCATATTCTTGCCCATCAGTTAAAAGACTAGGAGTTTGAGGTTGTAAAATTTCCGAACAGAGATTACTCATAATAATTTTTCGGTCAAATGCTGAGGAACGGTTAGCAACGTCGATATTTACAATGTAAGGGTATCCTGACTCTTGTTGCAATTTAGAAATTTCTTCCTCTAGGTCACGCGCCTTAATTTTGGTTTTGCTGATATTAGGGTTTGCGACTAGATTATCATACTCTTCAGTAATATTGATGTAGCTAAATGGAACTCCGTACTCACGCTCTACTGAATAAGGGCTGAATAAGTACATCTCCTCGTTATTCTTAACAAGTTCATAGAATTTATCGGGAACTGTTAAACCAAGAGACAAGGTTTTAACACGAATTTTTTCATCAGCGTTTTCTTTTTTAGTAGATAAGAAAACGATAATATCTGGGTGGAACACATTAAGATAAACTGCTCCTGCACCGTTTCGTTGTCCTAGTTGGTTAGAATAAGAAAAGCTGTCTTCAAACAATTTCATGACGGGAACAACACCTGATGCTGCCCCTTCAATCCCTTTAATCGGAGAGCCTGCCTCCCTCAAGTTTGATAGGTTAATTCCGACCCCTCCACCAATTCGAGATAGTTGAAGAGCTGAGTTAATCGCTCGTCCAATTGAGTTCATGTTGTCAGTCATATCTAACAAAAAACAAGAAACTAACTCCCCACGACGTTTCCTACCTGCGTTTAGATAAGTTGGAGTTGCAGGTTGGTATCGCATGTGGATTAACTCATCAGCCATATCTTTGGCGAGTTCTTGATTTCCTTCTGCAAAGTAAAGAGCGTTCATTAAAGCTCTGTCTTCTACTGTTTCAAGATAAAATTCCCCATTGTTTGTTTTGAGAGCATACTGATTGTAGAATTTGTAAGCACCCATAAATGATTGAAATTCAAACTCCTGAGCTACCATCCAGCTATGAAGTTCTTCAATAAAGCTCATTGGATACTTCCTGATAAAATCTTCTTCGATATAATCATTCTCAATTAAGTATTCCAATCTTTCGGCATAGGTTCGGAATTTCATTAAGTTGGGCTTAACATTTTCTTCCATAAAAGCCTTAATAGCTTCTTTATCCTTGTGTAGTGGTATCACCCCATTTACTGGTCTGTTAATTTCATTATTTAACAAAGTAACTAACGTCCCCTAATTCCTTTAGACTCAATATTGTTCTCCTTTTTTTCTTCAAAAAAATCAAGTGATCATACACACTTGAAAAGCAAAATCATCGCAAATTAGGAATTTCTTCTCTAATTTTTTTGCTTTGATAAATTGATTAACTGATAAACCAGGATAAGTTTCTTCTACATGTTGACGAATTAGTTCTCTATCCCCTTTCAAAACATTTAAAGTAATTCGGTCATAATTTTTTTCATTATACTTCCGATTTGCTTCAATAATATCTTTTTTTGATGATTTCATGTTAGAACCTTTCTTTCGAAATATAAGAATCGGCAGATTGATTCCCTCATCCTTTCTTTCATTATAGCATAGCACTATGTTTTTTTGTAAATATTTTTGTAAAGTAGATTCTACTTCAAAGGAACGCCATTGAAGTTCAAATCTTCTGTTGGAATTAGCAAATAATTCCTTCCATCAATATTCTTTTGAAGAATTGTCTTTACATCTTCTGGTGTCAAATTGATTTTTAAGACCATTAGCCCCTGAAATCACTAATTTGTCAGAAAAAAACTGCTACCAAAGAGACATCTTCTTCAAATTCAACCTCCTTCCCACCGTTTTTAACGAAAATATCATTGATGTCATCTTTAGATAAGACAGGTTCTTCTCCTGACATCTCTAACATAAATTGCTTTTCCTCAATGCTATTTTTGACATCGAGTAGCTTGTGAACATCTTTCTTTCCTTCAAATGATTCGCTAATCTTTTCAGCAAAATCAACCTTTTGAACTTCACTAGTTGCAGGAATGTCTGCTTCAAAAATGTTGCTCAATAGCTCAGGGTGCAAGTCAGAATCCTTCTTGGATTTCTTAGCATAGTAAAGCAGTTTATTGGCGTTAGGCTCTCTATTCTCAAATACTGGATAAAGCAGCCCGATTTCTGGAGTTTGTAACACAAAATCCCTGTGAGCCTTCTCAAAAAAGTTTTTATCACGCTTATATACGAGATTTGGTTTTTCTAATTTTGTTGGACAAATAGCTCCAACCATAAAATGATACAAGCCATCACTGTCTTCTAGCTTAGTCCCATCACTAGCATAAGAAGGGATGTCATAAGTCACTGTCGCAACTAAAACTGCAAAACTGTCATCTGCCTTATACTCGCTAATGATTTTATTAGTGAGTTTTTTTACAGCTTCTTCTTCACAATCTTTACTGATGGAGTAAAGGGTAGATTCCACCTCTTTTGAAACTCCTGTTGGAAAAATAAATAAATTCTTTTCTTTCTTCCCACTCAAAATCTTAGAAAATAAGTTGCTATATACTAATTGCTCTTCTTCGCTCAAAGACAACATTTCTTTTTTTGAAGAAAATAAAATAGCTTTTTCCATATTTGCGTATGTAGCCCAAATCTCTTTAATATTTCCAAATTTAGGCTTTAACGCTCTCTTAACTTCTAAAATATCACTCTTTAACATAATTATCCTCCAATCACAAACTGAGATCAAAACCCTTATCTTTATCGTCCTCTAAACGGTCATCAACCCCATCACCGTCAAGATCAATAAAATCTTGTTCGACGATATGTAACACGTCTTTTTTTCGACGATTATCTAACTTACGTTCTCCGTCAAATTCTTGAGCTAGTTTTGCCCCAACAATTACGTCAGCAATTCCACCAATTCCAGATGCAAGTCCACTAATGAGTTCAGATTCTAATTGTCTCTGCTCTTCAACCATAATTCGTTCATTTTCAATGATTTCTTCGTAAGTTTGTTGATTGATTTTTCGCTGTTTGTCATTCTGTTCTTTTTGTAAACGACGCAAAGCTTCTTCCCTAGCATCCTTTTCAAACTCATCCATCTGACTATTAGCAAAGAATTTTTCACTAATTTCTTGAGTTGTTTTAGGTTTTCGAGCTGTAATATTTAAAACGAAAGGATCGAGTTGTTGCAAAACTAACTTTTCTCCCTGCTCTAAATAAGAATGAGCATTTGCAAGAGATTTATAACTCAAAATGCCTTTATCAGCAGCAGACAAAGAACGTAGCAAATCATAAGCTTCGTCTCCATATTCCTTCATAAAGTGATTAAATTCGCTTGGATTTTCAGTATCGACATTATCTTCAATATCTTTAGCCCAGTCTGTTTTTAACTTATTCTGATAAAAAATTCCTGCCACAAAAGGGGTCGCCTCTTCTTGAGAAATACCTATCTTTTTAAAATAACGAGCCGTAATGTAGGCTGATAATTTTTCTTGTTCAGGAGCAACTAACTGTCCAGTTACTTCATCTTTCACTTTAAAACGTTCATCTGTTGAAGATTTTTCCTGTTGACCTGTTCTAGTCAAATATTTTCTACCAATATCATGTAGAAGCCCTGTTAAAAAGTATAACCCTTTATTCTTAGCATCAATTTCTTGTTTACTAAGTTTTTTTACAACAAGGGCAGCGTGTTGTTTTAAATTTTCTTTATGATATGCACTTGTTAAATCGCCAATTTTTCCAATGTGTTCTGCTGGCATGTTCTTAGGGGGTTTTAACCAAGGCACTGTCTTTCTATCAGCATTAACTTTTGGAAAGATGTATTCTTCTTTATCGTCTTTTTTATAAACTTTATCAGTTAAAGAATCGGGTCGAACTAGGCTATCTAAAATTTCTGAAGGTGAACCTAAGTTTTCAATAACATCTTCTAATTCTGGCACGGAAGTTTTTTCTTTGTCACTATACACGTTTGATAAAACATCTTCAACTGAATCAAGGGGTAATTTTGAGAATAGTTCTTTCATTTTTCAATACTTCCTTATTCTTCGTCTGTTTCGCTTGTGTATTTATAATCAGAATCTTCGTCATCAATACCTTCTTCGTAATCTTTATCTGTTAATGTATCATATAAAGTACGATTAAATAAAGCCGAACCACCGTTATCGCTTTCATGCTGTAAAATGCGCAAGCGCTGACGCTCTTCAGCCTCTTCTTCGGTTAAAACTTTTGCTACATATTCAACAGAGAAAGGAACGATTTCCACAGTCCTATCTTTCCAAAAATATTCTTGACCACACCCAATAGATTCGCCTAAATCATTTTTTCTTAAAATTGGATCTCCAGACATAGATACTTGAGGTTGACCAAAATCATCCATTAGCTGTCCGCAAAAAGCCTTACGTCTAATTTCACGCTCTTGCAAACACCCGTCAATGTAAATTTCTGAACCTTTTTGCAGACGGAATCTATCTAATTTAGCCCTATCTCCATAAGTCTTCACCCAAGGATAATCAACCTTTCTTGAAGGGTCATCTTCCTTAATCAAAAACTTCCTGTTTAATGCAAGTTTGTACTGAGTAAAATCTAGCCCAGCAAAAGTCGTCAACATTTTAGGGTTCGTCAACAACGTTCCGAAAGCACGAAAAGAATTAGAAATCTCTCGTTTTTCCAATAGGTATTGCATAGCAAGTTTTGGATCAGGGATAGATTTAATTTTTTCGACATACGTTGGCACAATGTAAGCGAATGAACCGATATTCATATTTTTTTAGTGTGACAATTTGGACAATAAGATGACTTAGAAATGGTGCGAGTAGCCAAGACTCCTTTTACATCCACAACATCATTTAATTTCCAAGTTTCAATTTCCTTTATCATCTCAAAGTTTTGAGTCATGAGACGAGGTTTTGAAATTTGAGCATAATTTAATTTATCACCAGTATCACGGTTCGGTCTTGCGATTGCCAAAACAACGATTGCGTATGCGTATGTCCCATCAGGGTTCTTTGTAATTCTTGGCTCTTTATCTACAAGCGCTCTTAGCCTTAGATGGTTCTCTCTAGCCATTTTTAAAAATACCTTCCTAAATAAAATTTATTTTACACATCCAAACTGGACACATTTATTGCTACTGGGCTGTTTCTTGAATTGGATTCTTCCACTTCAAAATTAACATTTTCTCCAGCGTACAACCAATTCTTATCATCCATAAGCAAACTCTTAGCATAGACAAAATAATCAACCCCATCTTCACCTTTGATAAAGCCGTATCTGCGTTTGCGACTATACCAAATCACTTTACCTAATTTCATTAAATTTTACCTTTCTTACTAGATTTTCATAAAAGAACAATAAATAATCGTGATAAAAATTATTCGATAATAATAGTATGCCTTAAATCTTATAAAAAAATAGTCATTTTTTTAAAAAAATAACAAAAAAAGAGCTAAAAAAACTCTTTTTTTCTTATAGGTTTGTTACATAATCTTCTTTTTGAAGCATCTAAAGTAACTTTGTAATTCATCAAACGAAGTTCTTTTAGAGATAAATCCATTAAATAAACGGGGACTCCAGTTGGAGATTCGTATTTTTTTCTAAAATCCTCTTCTTCATCTAAGTGGAAGATTGCTAATGAAGAGTAAGTAACTAATAAACCTTTCTCTTTGCGTTTTGAAAGAGTCAATTGATTGGCAGTAAACTCATAATAAACATTATCATCTTCATCTATTTCAGAAACTTTAGTGTTCCCTTTGGCAACAACGACAGCCCCTTCTTCAAGAATGTTTTTATATCGTTCATAAGCACTTGTAAACACATTGACCTTAACAGAACCAAATTCATCTTCTAAAGTTAGAAAAAGCCATTGGTTTTCCGTTTTTCTTCGCCTTTTTAATAGTTACAGAACTAATCAATCCATAAATAGTTGTTGTATCCTCTGTAATATGAGAAAGAGATTCAATGCCAAGAGCTTCACCTTTTTCATAGCCATCCATTGGGTGAGCTGTGATATATGAACCGATAAATTTTCGTTCAGCTTTTAATCGTTCAGAAAAATCTTCTTTCACATTAGTAGGGAAAGTCAACAATCCAAACGCTTCTTCTAGCTCTTGAAGACTTGTGTAGGCTGTTTGCAATTTTTTCTTCAAACGAGTTGAAGTTGTTGCTTTTTTAATTTCTTTGTATAGACCTAGCTCTTCTTGTCTATCAAGAACTTCTTGGTCAGTTTTTAATTCATCAATGAATGGCAACAAAGCTTCACAAACATGGATTGTCCGCTTTTTATCCTTAATTTTTTTAGCTAAAGCTTGAGTTTCATCAACAATTTCAAGCATTGCTTTACGATTGCCGTGGAAACTATCAAATGCCCCAGCAAAAATTAGATTCTTAGTTGCATCTTTCAAAGCGCGTGTACGCTTGAAGTAATCAAAGAAACTAGTAAACTTGCCATTTTTGCGTTCTTCTACAATCTCTTTACCAAAACTTGCGACAGATGCTACCGAGCCTAAACCGAATAGAATTTTACCATTTTCAACGTTAAAGTTCTCTCCCGAATGGTTAATGTCAGGTGGTAGGACTTCCAATCCTAATGATTTCGCCTCTACAATCAATCCAGGAATTGGATCGTGGTTTGGTTTCTTTTCTGCCCAGCGCATTGCTGACATCATAAACTCTGCTGGATAATGATATTTCAAATATCCTGTGATATAAGCATTATAAGCATAAGCAGCCGCATGGGATTTGTTAAAAGCGTATTTAGCAAAGTCGGTCATTTGGTCAAACAGTTTAGCAGATGCTTCTTCGCTAATTCCATTTCCAACACACCCAACAATTCCCCTGTCCTTGTCTCCATGAATGAAGGCTTCACGTTCTTTTGCTAGTTTAACTGCATCTTTTTTAGACATAAAACGTCTAACCAAGTCAGCCCCACCAAGCGTATAACCTGCTAGTTGTTGGAAAATCTGCATCACTTGCTCTTGATAAGTGATTGCTCCGTAAGTTGCACCTAAAATTGGTTCTAACTCAGGAGTGAGGAATTTCAATGGTTTTCTACCATGTTTAACATCAATCACGTCATCTAGATATTGAAGAGGTCCAGGTCTAAACATGGATACGAGAATGATTAAATCTTCGAAGTTTTCAGGTTTGAAACGTTTTAGCATTTGTTTCATCCCTTGACTTTCAAACTGGAATACTGAGTCTGTCTTCCCTTTTGCAAAAATCTCTTTATAAACATCTGCATCATCTAAAGGCAAGTGGTTTGTGTCAATAACAACCCCTGATTTATTCATTTCCCATAACGTATCATTGATAATATCAACTGTCTTCAACCCCAACATATCAAACTTCAACATCCCATTTTGCTCTGCAACGTCTTTGTCACACTGAGTTGTGTAAAGTTTCAATTTATCATTCCAACGTAAAGGGACAATTTCTGATACTGGCGTTCCATCTGTAATCACAATTCCAGCAGCATGTGAACCATAAGAAGTAAAAATTCCTTCGATATTTTGCGCCCATTCAATGATTTTTAAAGCATCTTTATCTTCTGCAAATTCTGATTGAAGATACTGAAGAATAGTCATGCTATCTTCTTCATCAGGATTGAGTAAAGATGAAAATGATAAACCTGGAGTATTAGGGATAGCTTTTGCAATTTTATCCCCTAAAGAGAGGAATAGTTTTGCTCCGTTATCCTGATAGTTTTTACGGTTTGTGTATAAACCATAAGACTTAGCGGCAATACGCACTGCACCTTTTGGAGCTTGTGCATTTTGAGTCATAATACCAGCAACGCAATCTTTTCCGTACTTATCTTGAACATAATCAATGGCGATAGGACGAACGGTACGACTAATATCTGAGTCAATATCTGGCATGGAAACACGCTCAGGGTTTAAGAAACGCTCAAATAGTAATTCATACTTCATTGGGTCTAAGTGAGTAATTCCTAACAAATCACAGACTAAAGAACCAACCGCAGAACCCCTTCCTGTTCCATTGGTTAAACCAACTGGAATCTCAAAGTCATTTTCTTTTTTCCATTCTAATAATTCTTTTTGCTTCAAAGGAGCTTCTTCAATTTTATCAAAAGGAATTGCATCATATTCAGAAGCATATTGGTTAAAGTCATTTACAATCAAATGATAATCAACGTATCCCATTGATTTCATAACATGAACTTCATGATCAAGCCTATCTTGATGCTCTTTATCTAATCCATTTGGAAATTTCTTTTTAATACCTTGGTTAATCAAGGTCATAAAAATTTCTTCTGACGCAGTACCTTCTTCATCCTTATATTTTGGATGGTGGTCAAAAACTGTAAAATTGACATTAGATAACTCTGTTAACACCAAAGTATTCAACATTGCTTCTTCTACAACGTCTTGAGGGAAGATTGCTGACAGAGATTCTTTTACTTCTTCCCCCGATTTGATATACATTTCTTTTTCATTGGGGGTTAAATCAAACCATTTAGGCGTTTTAGGAAACTCTAAACCTTTTAAGATTTGACGTTTTAACATCTCTGATTCTGAATTGTCCAACATGTGAACATCGTTAGAGGCTATAAGAGGAATTTTATTTGCTCTTGCTAAAGCAACTACTTTAGGAAAAACTCTTTTTTGTTCTTCAGAACCGTGGTTTTGAATCTCAATGTAGAAAAAGCCTTTTCCGAAGATTTTTTCTAATTTTAATAAAGTTTTTTCCGCTTTGTTATCAAGCTCTTCGCTTGGAGTAACTTTACTCATAATACTTGAAACTTCTTCAGAATAGAGAGCGTTTTTTTCTCGTTTAATTTATAAAAATTCTTTCAACTCACTATTCAATGCTGAAATGCGTTTAGTGAGTCTATCAGCTTCATCTTTTAAAGGCTGTAAACTTAATTTAGCTTGCTTAGAGTTTTTTCTGTCCTCAGATAATTTTAAGTAGGCATCAATAAAGACTTGGGAAGTTTCCCCACTAACAGATTTTATTTTTTCCAAGGCAGCTTCTCTTCGTTTAAAATTGAAGTTTGCGACCTTTTTAATTTCTTTCGTTTCAGCTTTTATGCTGTCTAATTCTAAAGTTAGTTCGTTTATTTTATCTTTTAGCTTTTTGAAGTAGCTTTCTGGGATTTCGCCACCAGTAGCACTATCTCTCTTTTTCAAAACTTCTTGAGCGCTTACTTCAGCAATGGCATTTTCTCGATATACTTGAGCAATTGGACCGTTAATTGAAGCTGTGGTTGCAACAACATTTTTATGTCCGATAGTTCCTTTTCCGAAAAATTCAGCAAGAATTTTATCAGACATCAAAGACAATCCATCAACTGTCTGAGAAGCAGAGATAGCCATACTGATAGCTTTCCACCCATCATCATTTAAAGCATGAATAATCAATTCAGATTGGGGTAGAGATGAATTGGCTTGCATCAACCCATTCACCCCTTTTTTAGCTTTTGCTTGATAAGCTGTTTCTATTCCTGGAACTAATTTTAAACCTTCTTTTTCTGCAATTGGCTTAAAGTCCCAAACGATTGCTGCTACACCGTGCTGTGTTAAGTGAATTGAGCTAAATCCAAGCTCTTTATATTTCTTTATAACATCTTTCGGAGAGTTGTCAGCTTTAAATTGTTCTCTTGAGTGCAAGTGGGTTTCTTCGTAAATTTCACCTGCTTCTACCCTTTTTAGTAATTTTGTTTAACACATTTTTCTTGCTCTTTTTTTAGATAAATAAGCAATTGAATTTTTTTAATAAGTGAATAATCCAACGTAAAAACCTCTTTTTGTTTCTAGACTTCAAATCACATTCTTTTTGCTCTATTATAGCAAAAAAATGCAGTTTTTCAATAAAAAAAGATAGTTTTTATACTAAAAAAACTATCTTTTTAAACTACATATCTTCAAAGAAATCGTTAATAGAATCATTTAATGCTTTCTCAATATCTTCGTTTTCTTCTTCAAGAATTTCATCTTTCATAATAGAATCTTTAATTCTATTGATAGGAAGTCGTTTTAAACGTCTGCGCTTTCCAGTAATCACAGACTTCAGCTCTTGGTGTGCGTGAGCGATAGAAACTTCAGCATCTTCAAAGTTTTGAACGATAGATTCTTTTAACAACTTAGGAAATAAATCTTTTGTTGTTGGCATCAAATTGTTTTCATCAATATATTCCACTTCCATTAACAAAAATAGCTTGACTTCTGGGAGTAGTTTTCATAACAGCTTCGTAAAACTCTTTAGCTTCTTCTTGTTTGATTAAAGAAGTTTCAGGATTTAATTTTTCTTCTGCTTCGTAATTATATAAATCACTGATTTCGTCTAAGGACGCATGTTGCCTATGCACTGCAAGCCATTGCTCAATTGTACTTTCGGCAATTACTTTTCCTCTTTTAACCCTGATATAATCACTAATATCAGTTGGTGTAGGACTTAATAAGCCCATTCCTTTGATCTCATCAATCGCTTTAGAAATATATGGACCTAATTCTCTAAAATACCTCGTTGTTTTTAGACCACGCCCTTTTTCCCTCGTTTTCATAAAAGCTCGTGTTACTAGAGGATCAAAAAAGGTAAGGAGCGAATTTTTTCCGTTATACTTATGAAGATTTTTTAAGACTAGAAGATACAACTCTGATTGTAAATCTTCAACCTCTGTTCTTCCATGTTCTGCAAAGGCAGCAGCTTTTTGCGAATAATAGACTTCTATTGCTTCAAAAGCTAACATAGCTCCCAGTTTCACTAATTCTTCATCGTTGCTATTAGCAGCTTTTCGAATAGTTTCTAGCAGTTCTTTTGATAAAGCTTTTTTCTTTTCTTTTTTATTCTCTTGTCGAGCTAAAATAGCTTCTACTAAAGCTGTTTTTTCAGATTCGCTAACAAGCTCTTCTGTTTTCTTTGTATTATTCACTTGCCATTGAACCTCTAATCTTTCCAAGAATATTAAGAGGAACACTGTCTTTTAAATAAGAAACAGCATTTATAAGAGTTACTACTTCATTCGCAGGATAATCTTGCATTATCCCTGAATTGTTAATAATATCATTTACTGTTAATTCACTGTTATTTTCAATGTTCCAAATTAACTTTTCTTCTGATTTCATAACAACCCCCTCTAACATAGTGCTATGTGCCTAAGAAAAAGTATATCATATAGTAAAGATAAAAAAACAAGTAAATAAAAAGTTTTTTTAAACACATAAAAAAAGGAAACCCTCAATCTAAAGATGGGGTTTCCATTTCTTCATCTTTTTAATTCTAAAGTAATGCTATCCGTAATTTTTTTGATGTTTTTTTAAAGTATCTTGAATCCTTTTCTTTAATTTCAACCTTTTTTTTGCCATGAAATTTCTGGATATTTATCAATCAAATCAAACATTTGTTGACAATCTAAAGCTGAGTTTAAATCGTGGCTACGCATAACAGATTTGATAGCTTCATAACTTTCGTCTTCAAAAAGTTTTTGCTTTTTTTCTCACCATCATGAACACCATAGAAAGATGAGCCTGAATCAAATAAAGGAGCAAAGCCGATGATTTTTGCTGTTTCTACATCCCTGATAAAACCGAAGTTCCCAAAATGACGGTCATCATTTCCAATGATTTTATCCGCAGCAATCATCTTATCTAGGTAATCTTTTACTCCGACAATGCCAAATTCGTCGCAAAGATTCAAAAAGTGGTCATAAATAGATACGCCTTTTAATCTTCTTTTTAAATTGTAAATGTGCGAGGCTGGGACAAATTCTGTATTTTCATCAATAAAGTTTTCACATTTAGAGCATAATTTTAAGCCATAAATGTCTAGTTCATATTCAACAAATGGTAAAAAGTCTAATTTCTTCAAAAACAGAGTTGCTAAAACTTCACTGATTGGTTGTTGATGATGTCTTTCACTACCTGCCTTGTAAAGATAATTTTTACCATTCTCTTTTTAACCAAGCTTTGCGCAAAACTCCGTTTGTAGATAAGTCTGGAGAAACAGAACCTACATGGTCAGGATTGACTTCCCAAGGAGAGAAAAAGATTTTTCCAACATCTTCCGTATAGTCGTTTGTGAAAAAATTTAACGATTCCCATGTTTGATATTTGCTAGATTTGAACCAATATTGGTCTGATAACGAAAACATACATCCATATTGTTCAAAATTAGGAAACTCTCTTAAAGCCTCCTCTAGTCCTTCTCTTGATTTAGACATCAATCGTTTTGAAATCCATTCATTCAAGGATTCAAGAGTGATTTCGTTTTGGAAGCAAATTGGGAGATATTTTCTATTTTCTTTTACATAACTCTTTATTTTTGTTACAGTTGTCCCTTCCATTTCTAAATGGAGAAGGGGTCTTGATTTGTTATACATAGTAACAGTCATAACAACCCCCTACTGTGCTTGTTCAATTTTTGCATACAAGACAGAATCTTTCCATTTAGCAGTAATTTCAAAAGTTTCCCCATTGATTTTTACAAGAGCTGATTTCTCTTTGTGGTTTGTATCTGAGAAGAAATCTCCATCCCCTGTATCAATGCAGTAAATAAAGTCTGCTGTACGGTATTCATTTTCCTTGAATGAAGCTGGAAAAATATGAACTGTAATATCATCTTCTTCATCAACTAAAGCGATATGACCTTTATCCCCAAAAGTTTTTTGAGTATGATCAAAGTCATCCATGTCCTCATCTTTAACATAAACATTCGGAGAAAATTGACCATCTTTAATAATAGATTCAATAACGTAAGTATATACATCTGTCTCAAATTCAATCTTACCATTAGAGTCAGTTGTGTAAATAAATTCATTCCCATTGATGACAGCTTTTACAACTGATACAGGATATTCAACGTCTGTTCTCAATGGTGCGATTAAAAAGGTCGCTTGTTGGCTCAAATTGCTTGAATTTATTCCGCTGATTGCAAAGGTGAAATCCTTTGATTGCAAAGAAAGAGGGAATTGTTGCGGAGGACGTTCTTCTTGTGATATTTCAACGGCTTCATCGCTAGAAGAGTTGTTTGAAGAAGTTTGAGACACCAATTCATTTAAAGGAGTTTCTGGCTTAACTTCTTGAGCATCTGGAACTTCAGAAATTTCAACAGTTTGCTCCGTTACTTCTAAAGGAATATTTAAAAGGTCTAATTCTTCGTTTACTTCATTATGGAATGGATTGTCATCAGGAATACCCCCTACTTCTTCAGTTGAATTTGAAGGGAGAGCGAAAGGATTGACTTCTTCTAAGACAGGAGCTTCGCTTGAGAAGGGATTATCCTCCTCGTTTGTATCGTCAACCGCAGGACTCTCTGTTAGGATTGCTTCTGCTTCAGTTTCTTGAGTTGATTCGTTGTGCTCTTCTTCGCTATCATCTGTATCTGCTTCCATCTCAAATACAGGAGGAGCTTCTTTAGGGTCTTCAAGCCCTTCTTTAATAGCTTCAAAATCAATTGATGAAATGTCCTCGTCAACACTATTGTTTGGAAGATAAACATCGTCTTTAATATCTTCTAAAGAATTAGATTCTACAATACTAGCATCTTCTTGAATAGAGTAAATAAAACCATCATCTTCGATAGTCCAAACCCCCTCCTTTAAAGTCGCAATTCCGTATTTTTTCAAAGCTTCAAAGGCTAATCTATAAATTACTCCAGCTTCGTCTTCAGCAATCGTAGATGCTGATTTTAAAATTGCTAAATAATTAGAATACCATCTCATTTTTAATCCCCCTAATACCTTGGCAATAGACTAAGAGCAGACTTTAACCAACCTTTTTTCTTCGGTGGGTTCATTTCGTTGTATTCAGCTAAACGCTCCCTTGCTTTTCTAACGCGCCCTTCTTCTTCAAAGCGCTCTAAAGAAATCAAACGACCAATTACTTCATATCTCCACTCATAGCCACAATCTTCACAATAGCAGTTATTAAAAAAATCTGTATCAGCAAAACGAATTAACTCTCCATGAATAAGAGAATTTCTCATTAAATAATCTGCATCTGTCTCATATCTTGGTCTTGGGATATACCTACCAGTTACCCTACTTTTACACTCAGGACATCGTTGAACGTAGTAATATTTTTTTCTATTTTTTAAACCAAACATCATTATTCTTCCTTCTTATTACTTTCTAACATTTTTTTGCGCTCTTCAATTCTTTCAATGAAAAATTTTCTTATTTCATCAATCAACTCAGGAGATAGATAAAATTTTGAAGTAAGGGGATTGATTAAAAAACCATGTCGTCCGCCTAACCTTTGTAAACCTAAGAAATCTACTTCTAAAGGCTTGTATTTTTGACCATACTTCATTTTCCATTGATCAAATTCTGCCAAATCACTAAAAGCAACTAAAGCATTTAAACCTGATTTACTTTTAGCATTGGCATATACAATGTATTCTTCTCTGTTTTTATCTATATTTACAGCAACGATGTACTTACAATCAGCAAGTTTCTTTTTAGCCTCAAGACTTTTAAATCGGACCTGCAATCTTAAATAAGCGTTTAAATCGCTATTGTAATATCTCCGAATAAGACTTTCTTTTTCTATCTTCTCATCTTCGGCATCATTTTCTCCAACTATGGATAAATGACTAGCTCCAGAAGCATAACAAAGTGAAGCAATATCTCTTAGACTTCTATTCGTAACATCTATTAACTTAACAGACTTCAAATCAGCTCGTCTTTTCTTTGCTTGTAATTCATCTACAAATAAAAATGACCTTCTGTTTTCGTCTAGGTAAGGCTTGTTGAATTGCTCGTCTAATAAAAAGATACTTTTTTTCTTAATACTGGAGTAACTTTTAGCTGTATGTTCCATATCCAATCAATACCTTTTCACAAAACTTATAATTATAGTATGCCACAAAAATAATGATTTATAACATTTTTTACAATAAGAGAATAAAAAAGACGAAGAAAATCTTCATCTTTTTTAATATCCATTATAAGGGAATGTACCCCATTTTTTCAATAGATTATGAACTGAACCACCAAAACGATTATTGATCTGATTTTGAACAAAGGTTCTGTGAGATTCAGGAGTATCTGCTCCTGCATATCCATCTCCAGTTTGACCAAATCCTGGTCCTTCTAGTCTATGGATAACCCACACAGCTTCCGCTGTTGTCAGTTTATCAATATTGTCGTCGATGCCCCAGTCTTTATGCTGTTGTCCACCATTTTGCTGACCAGGAATCGCGAACAATTGGTTGATAATTTTTTGACCCAATTCAGAAGGTTGTTCTTTTAACAATCCGTCCGAACCGAACTCAACTTCACCTTGAGAACCTGAATCTTCACTACCCGAATGTTGAGATACATAGTCTTTCGGAGGTCTAAATCCCCAAGTCCATACACTAATATCTAAAGGTATAACGGAGATTTCTCCAAAACCTAATCCAGAAACCCCTTGGTCTCCACCTGTTGGACCATCAATTCCACAATTTTCATCACAGTGAGCACCAACAGTTTTACCATCACCAATATAAATCTCTGTATGCCCATCTCTAAGAAGAATATCCCCTGGTTCTAGTTGAGTGCCAGAGTTAATATCAAACATCTCAAAGCCAGCGGCTTGTAGTACAGAAGGCATTGAAGGAGTTGCAAAAGCATAAGAGCCAACATCAAAACCAGCTTGGTTTAAAGCATGCCAAATGAACGATGAACAGTCATAGTCTGGGTCTCCGTTACGGTGAATTTGAGAATATCCATGTGAGTCATCATCTGCAATAGCCAATGCCCACTTGATATAAGGGAGTCCTGAGCCACCGCCCTTGCTTCCAGCTTCTCCGTCTAAAGAAATTGGTTTAATCTCTACATTAAAAATTTCTTTAAAGTCTTTTTCAGGAAGAGCCATGTAAGCTTGAGGATTCTTATCTCCATAAGTTGAATCACTTGTATCCCATGTGTGGAATTTAGTCTCCATTTTTTCTAGCTCGTACAAGTCACATAAGATTTTAAACTGCACATTTGCGATAACAGAACGTTCATTTTCGACATAATCAACTTTAAATCCGTTACCATCTTTTCCTTCATAGGCATGGTCAATTACATCAAGACAGTATTTGAGATAATCTTCTTTCAAGTTTGGCTGTCCATAGTGTGAACCAACAGCAGATAAAGCTAAGACTTCTTTGATAAGAAGTTTTTGTCCTGCACGAGTATCATTACCACTATTTGGATTACTTCCACTAGAATTGATTGCTCCTGCACCTGTTACAGAGATATTGTTCAAATCAACCTTTTCATCTGCACCAAAATGCTCCTCAATCCATTGTTTGTAAAGAGCGTGTCTACGATGATATATCGAATTACCAATAGCTGCAAAACCCGTTCGAGACATAGTAATGTTATACAGATTGTCTAATGAGTAATCCCCGTTAGCTGTATCAAACAACCATTCTGCTGTGCTTGTACCTGCCAACTCGGCAATGTTTGTGTACCAAGCGACTGCTCGCATGTTATCCGTGTATTTTGCTACTGCGTTCTTCCAATGATCTGCTTCGCGTTCAGCAGTCATTTGGTCTTGCAATTTTTTACCTTGGTCTGTCGTCAACATATTAACGATTGAAGCACGTTGTGTCGCATTTGCGTTCCAACGAGAGGCTTCCCAGTTCAAACCAATAACAGGAGCGACTTGCCCCCCTTCGTCTAATTGACTGAATAAGTCGGGATTTTCACTTCTAAAGCGTTCAAGCCACTGACGACCATGTTCACCATAAAATGACGACCAACCGAGAGTAGCTGTTACTTCGGCTGCCAACTCAGCGTTGATAAAGTTAGAGTAATCGCGTTGACCATAAACTTGTCCACCTGTTTCAAGCGCACCAATCATGTTCAACATCTTGTCCATTTGGGTTTCGCCACTAGCGCTCTTGTTTGAGCTACTACTTGATGAGCTATTGCTCCCTCCTGAAGAACTAGATGAACTACTTGAACCCCCACTGCTTTCTGTATCAGGAGTAGGACCTTTTGAAGTCGCAGGGTCAACTGTAATACCTACTGAACCGTAAGGGACTCCTGGCAAAAGTTTCCACGGATTTCCACCAGGAACGCTTGCGTCAGGATAGCGAATGTCAAAGTGGATGTGAGGTCCTGTTGCCAAACCAGTCTGTCCTACATAACCAATATGCTGACCTTTTTTTACTTTGTCTCCAACTTTAACGAGTGGCGGTTGACTCATGTGCCCGTAATAAATCGTTTCACCATTAGGAAGTGTATGACGCAGGTAGTTACCATTAACGTGCATATATTCAGGTTGAGAGTTTGATTCAAGAACCGTTCCGTCAGAAACCGCAAAAATAGGAGAACCTTCAGGTGCGGCTAAGTCAAGTGCAGCGAAATGATGAAGCCCTTGACTAATTGTATAAGGCACATTTAGAGGGTGTCCTGTATCATTTGAACCAACTTCTCCACTTGGACCACTAATATTTCCTGAATTAACACCATCCTTTGGCATTACAAGATCGGAATACTCATTTAGTAAGAATTTGTCTTTACTAATATTATTTCCGTCCCCATCAACAAACTTATATTTAATTCTTGATTGAACGGGTTTGCCGTTGATTGTTTTAGGAACGTAAATATGTTCTAGCAGAGGTTTATATTTGTTTCCTGCGTTTTCTAATTCAGTTGGAGTTAAATCTTTACCTTTAGCCTTTTTATGATAAGCCTTAAAACGAGCTTGGAGCATATCTACGGCTTCTTGCGTCAAGGATTTCGTATCTGATTCGTCATAGACGTTTGCAGCGATAACCTCAAATGATGGGTCAGTTTTTGAACCACCAAAGATAGCAGAACCTCCTGCCATAACTCCAGCAGACATCCCTGTTGTTGCAATGGTCGCAATCGCCTTTTTTTGATAACAACTTTACCAACAACATTTGTTTGAGCTGTTTGCCCAGCAAATCTTGAACTATTCTTCATCCAAAAAAACGACGAATAATTTCTCCTTGCTTACGAGCATTTTTCAGCTTGCTCCATCAAAGGTCCACCTTTAGGGAGTTAATCCTTTTCCTCCTGTTCTAACGTTGAGGACTTTAGCATTTAATTTGCCATTAAGTTTGCTAGAAATACCTTTTTTTCCTAGCTTCCATTTTACCTAGAATGTCTTTAGGGGCAGTATCAGCAGGATTTTCGACAACTTTCCCTTTTTTTCTAAACGAAGCGCACCTTGCTTATTCTTAACAGTTTTTTTTCATAAATTTCTGTTGCACTTTTTATCTTTTTTTGATATTACCTTTTTTTAGAAAGGTCACGCCCTTTTAGAAGTTGCTCTTCTTTTTTCTTCCTTAGCACACCTGGACTATCAACATTAAGTTCTTTAACGCCAGTTTCTTGTCCTTCACGAACAATACGCATAGCGCCATTGCCTTTATTGATAACTGTTCTTTCCGCATCTTTCCTACCGAAAGTAGCGATTTTTTCCCCTGCTTTTGCACCTTTTTTAGTTTGCTCTAAAGCATCTGTACTCACGCTTGAATCAGAAGATAAAACTCCTTTTGCAACAATACTTGTACTTCTGCTTTTTTTAAAGAAGCCTTTGTTGAAGCTGAAACATTTGATTTTACTTTAACATTTAGCTTATCAAGATATTTTTTTCCAGTTTTCGCTAAATTCGTTGGGTCATTGTCTTTTTCGTTAGACTTGCCACTAGGCTTCATCATCTGACCAGCAAATTGACCGATTGCTCCAGCATTTTCTGAGATAGCGTTGCTGATACCTCCCTTGGTTAGAACGCCTGCTTTTGCTGAAGCAAGATTTCCTGCGGTAATTCTATGAGCGCCTACAACTCCTCGTTGAGAAGCTATGGTTCTATCAAGTTTCAAACCACTGTTTGTCTTATTGCCAACAGCACTTAATCTTCGTCCTGCCGAACCTTCGTAAATGGTATGTCCCTTGAGTTTTCGCGAAATGCTAGAGGCGGAATTATTTCCAGTTCTAGCGTTTAAAATACCTGCTTTTTTAGAACCAAGTCTTGTGGCTGTTTGAGGGCTTGTTGTAGGACGAGTATTCAACTCTTTGCTTCTACCACCTACTCGCAAGCTATTTGTTGAAGAATCTTTTTTGAAATTTTGATTTTCAATATTTTCTAAAAGCTTATCAGCAGATGTAGCAATTGTTTTTCTTAGAGCTACTTGTTGCTTGAGTAATTCCTGTTTGAATTGCTGTCTGGGCATTTTCTTCAGCACTTTTTCTGTCATTGATATTTGCTACCTGACTGACTAAACCACTAACTGTTTGTCCATGAAGTGATTGAGCAAGCGCATTGCTTGCTGGGGAGTCTTTTGTTAATTGAACAGCAATACCATCCAATTCGACTTGTTTACTCCCTTGCATCATATCTAATGTTTCAAGGGCTACCTTTTTAGCATGCTGACTTCTTTTAGACTCGTCTTGTTCTGAGGATTCTTGACCCATTTTTGGACCAGCATCCTGTGCCATACTAGTAGCATTACTAGTGGCTTTATTCGCAATCTTTGTGGTAGTATTTTGAGAAGATACGTTTTTAATTTTTGGATCAGTATCCTGTGTCATGCTAGTAACATTACTAGCGACTTTATCTGCAATCTTTGTGGTAACATTTTTGAGCAAATACGTTTTTCAAATTCAGGATTTTTAAAATTAGAAGTAATAGTCTTTTTCTCTTTTTTTAATTTAGGTGTAATTTCTTCTTTAGATTTATCATCTAAATCTTTTAATTCATCTCTTACACGAATATTTCCCTCTCTTAAAAAAACATCATCAGAACCACTGTTCTTTCCTAAATTCTCAAGATTCCTCTTAGTAAGCGCATCTTCTTCATTTTCTTCTGTACGTTCTACAAATATTGGCTTTGATTGCTCAGAAGCTTCTCTATCTAATTTTTTTCTTGCTCTAAAAAAAGCTGCATTTCTTCGATAATTTTCTTGACCTAAACGATTGGCATCTTGGTAACGTAAAGAACGAATATTAGCCTCTCTAAACTGTTCTTGTCTAAATTCTCTTTCAGCGTCTTCTTGTTCTTTTTGCCTGTAATTCCGCAAGACGTTCTTCTTCTTCGCTTAACTCGTCTGAAAGCTCTTTTTCATCCTTCTCTTCTTCCTCTTCATCCTCCCCATTAGAAACACGAAGTTTTCCGTCAAATTCCCTCTCTAACCTTGATTCAAGAGAGTCCTCAGAGCTACGAACATTCTTTTTATCCTTCAACAAATCTTTTTCTTGACGTAGATTTTTCTTGTCATCAATAGATTCATCTCCTAACTCATTCTCTTCAGAAGCTTCATCTTTGTCTTGTCCCTCATCAAGATTTTCATTTTTCTTCATCATTTAAAAAAATATCATCAGCATCCTTCTTGAAGAGATTTGGTTTTTTTCCAAATTTTTCGCCTTCATTTTTCGATTTTTTTGATTCTTTTTTATCTAATTTTTCATTTAATTCATCTTTAGAAGAATCTTTTTTTATTCTTTTGAGCTAACTCCTCTCTCCTCATATCTTCTAAGCGAGATTGAAATTCTTTTCCGATTTCAGATAGGTTTTTGTTTTCTTTATCAGACATAACTTCCTATTACGCTTTGCGCCCTTTCTATCACATTTCAAAAAAATTACTATTTTTTTAAACTTCCTATAAACTACAAAAAAATACAATGCCTAAACCTACTGTGGCAACAAGAGAAATAAAAATTATTTTCTTCACTGAACCTTTACTTTCCTCTTTCGCTTCAAACTTATCTGGAGAATATTTTTCAGTAGTATGTTCTTTTTGATATTCTGATTTTATATCTTCAATCTCCTTCTTGCTTACACCATGATCTTGACCTGGACCAGCAACATCATCATGTTCGTCAAAGTGTCTATCTCCTTCATGCTGAGGAACAAGTAAATCTCTTTGACTAAATACAGCTTCTTTATGATAAGTTTCCATTTGTTCGCGAGAAATTTCCCCTTTTATCGTACTTCCATCAGCTCTTGCAAAATCGACCATTCCATAAAAGTCAGATAAGAATTTTTCATCACCTTCCATAATGCCGAAACGAGGGGTTTTGTCTATATAGTCTGTAATCTCAGGATTTGCAATAACTTCCCTTACCATGTAAGTAGCCTTTAACTTAGTCATCGAACGTGCTTTAATACCATCTGCATAAACCCTAATTCTATACTTACCTACTGGAACAGTATCTTTTTGAATCCAATAATTTTCTGGATTTAATTTATAAGTTCTAACAACTTCTTCCGTATCAGCTTTAACTAACAAAGCTGTAATCTCTACATTTCTATGTCCTTCTTGGACAATCGCTTGCACAATAACTGGACCTGTCTCTTCTGCTTTAGCAACTCCTTGCGCTACAAATAAAGACACAAATATTGTTGCAAACATTATTAAAATTTTTTTCATTGTTCTACCTCTTGTTTTAAAAAATAATCATAATAATAGTATGCCACAAAAGACAATAAATAACAGTTATTTAAAACCTAAAAAAGAAAAAAACAGGCAAAAACCTGTTTTTATCTTCTACGAGTAGAAGTTTTCCCTTGCTGTTGTATTCATCAATCCGAATAACTCTGAATCTCGTGGGAACTCATCCTTGAATGGAACAACTGTCTTACCATTATACAAAAGTCCATAGCCTGGCTGACTGTTTGTAATGTAGTCCAGTTGAGATTCTGGAATTTGTAACAAGTCGCTCAAGTTATTACGGTCAAGCTTTGGCAAGCTCATCATTGCAACAAATGAAGAGTTGTTAATGATGTTTCGAGACCATTTAGAGTTCAATAAGTCCTCTGTGTTTTGCATAATTCCTGTTGGAACACCTTGCCATTTACGCGCACGCTTCCAAATTTCTGCCAAGAACTTAGTTGCTGACTCTGATTGCAATAGGAGATAGAACTCGTCAATATAAATCCATGTGAATAGACCTTTACGACGATTATCAATCATCTTATTCCAAATATCATTCAGACATACATGAAGACCAATATTCTTCATACCTGTACCCAAGTTTTTAATATCATAAACAAGGAAACGATTATCTGTATCTACGTTAGATGGGTTTGCAAAAATGTTAAATGCACCAGTAGCATAAGCTTCTAACACGTTAGCTATTGTTTTAGCTTCTGGTTCTGACTGAAGCAATAATTCGTTATACAAGTTTACAAGAGTAGGCATATTATCCTTATCATAAGTGATTGTTGGGTCAGTCGCTCTAAGAGTATCCAACAATTTAATATAAGGTCTGAAAATGTTCTTCACACATCTACTCAAAATAGAAGTTGCTTGTGGGTCTAAGAATTTTCCTTCGCCTAGCATAATTTCGACAAGAGACACTACATAGTCAACTTTCATCGCAACTGGGTCAGACTCTCCACCATCATAGAACAAGTCCATATCTAGTGGGTTAATGTAAGTTTGAGAACCAGGAGTCAGAACAGCCACTTCACCACCTAACGCATGGGCTAAGTCTAAATACTCTGATTCAGGGTCAATAACATAAACAACGTTCTTATCATCACGAAGGCGAACAGATGTCATTTCACGTTTAACAAAGAATGACTTACCTGAACCTGGTTCACCAAATACCAAGCCATTAAAGTTTTTACCAGATAGTCTATCATACAAAATCAAGTTGTTTGAAGATTGGTTTAGTCCATAATACAAACCGTGCTTCTGATATAATTCTAGCGAAGTATATGGAATAAATACTGATGCAGATTCAGTTGTTAGCAAACGTCTAATTTGCAATTCGTTTAATCCTAAAGGTAATGATGTGTTAAATCCTTGTTCTTGTTGATATAACAGCGTCTTCATTGGGCACAAGTATTTATTTGAGATAGCTGTGATACTTCGTGTAAATTCGTTTAATTGCTCTTTATCTTCAGCAAAAAATGTAATAGTAAAAGTTATGAAGAAGAGTTTTTGGTCACGAGCAACCACATCATCCATCAATTCTCTTGTTTCTGTTTGCGCCATTTGCAAGCTAGGAGCAATCAAATCAGGAGTATATCCTGACTGAACAGCTTGTTTCTGGCTGTTAGCGATTTGACCATTTACTGCTGTTAGCTGATTTTTAATCATACGAACAGCTTTGGCAGTATCCACTGGATCATGATCAAGTGAAATCAACATAGTTGTTTGTAAATCAGACAAGTCTGAGATAAAGTCAGTTGAAAGCCATGTAGGGACACCCTCTAAATACATGGAACGAGCATACATACCACCAATAATAGAATGATCCCCCTTAAATTCCATTCCACTAGGGGCAATTAAATCTTTGGAAGACATTCCATATTTCAACAAGCGTTCATAGTTAAAGTAAGGGATTTGTTTACCATTTACTTCTTTATAATCATTATAGAAAATAGATTGACCATCTTGATTATAAATATTAAATAACAAACTCAAGCGTTCTTCAATTGTTAGACGTTTAATATCAACATCACGAGATAGTCGTCTTAAACTTTTTTTAACGTCTTGTTCTACGTTATTTAATAAGGTGAAAGCACGGTTAATGTCTTCTTCCCTGATAGAAACAACAAGATATTTGTCCTGAGTAAGCCCTCGCCCACCTTCTGCCATTTTATCTAACAAGATACTGTTCATTTCTTGTCGATATTTATTCAAATTATCCCCTGGTCTTAAAACGTAACGGATATTTTCTAAAGAAGTTTTACGGTCAGCAATAGAGTTCTGAATAACAATTTGGAAGTGAACCTCTGGAGAAAACGTATTTAAGAAATCACCATAAGATTTAAACAAGTTTACTTTTTCTTCGTCTGGAGCAATCTTAAAGTTTACATTCCCTAAATTATATGCGCGCGTGTACTGTCCTGGTTTTGTTTCAATAGTTCCGTCTTTAAAAACATTCAAATAGGGAATTGCTGCTTGGACACTACGTTTATTTTTGATTTCTTCCTTAGTGGGTTTCTTTTTTTGATCTTTTTTATCTTTTGAAAAGTTAAATAACCTACCTAACATTTACTATTACCTTTCTAATTTGTACCTTCATACTTATCTAACAAAAGCTTTTTTTAGCTTTTTTTCTTTGCGAGATAATTTTTTTAGTTTCAATATTTCGTAATAAAGGTTCTGTTTTTAAAAGGAGAAGGTTCTCCTTTTTTTCTGTAAACAAGTTTTTCGTAAAAAAATTCTCAGTAATATAAACCTTTTTTTACGGGGATTGAAGATTGTTGGAATAATAAATTTAAACACAAATACTTCTAGAGGCATCCCAAACATTTTAACCCAACCACAAAGCAAGATTGGTAATACGACAATCAATGACACAATCAACTTAAATTGGAGAGGCAATGCTCCTAATAATAGAAAAATAGGAACACCTGTAAAAATAGAAATTGTCAAAACCACAATTTGTCGTTTGTCAAACGGACCAAGAACCTTGGGAGAAAATTCCCTAATGTCACGAGACATTTTAATTTCAAGCATGACTCTTTTCCTTTCTACTAAGCACCTACAATTTCATCAGCTAAACCGCCTGTTTGCATCATTGCCATACCAGCTACAACATTTGACATTAACATACAAATAAATGCGAGGTTAATCCCTCCTGCTTCAGCAGTTGTGTCGCCAAGTTTTTGGAAGAAGAAACGAGTAGCTTCCATACCAAAGTAAGCAAGTACAAGATAAATCGCAATTTTTAGGTAACATGCAGCAAATTTTTTCAAGAAACGAGCGCCTGAACCTCTAGAACCCTCAACCATGATAGATGATACAGCTAATGGAGCAAACAACTCACGAACTTTAATCTCAAAGATTGCTGAGTACATCAAGAATACACCAATAACCATTGGGACCCAAACGACAAGCTCCATAAAATTCAACATACGCTCAATTCCTTCAAGCTTATCATAATCTACAACCGAACCACCTGAAACAACATCTGGCAAGCTTTCCATTCCTGGTATTTTTTTGATAGATAAGTTGCATAAGTGTTTTTTTATCTATTGAGGATAAAGGATTATTACCAAGAGAACTAATAAAAGTTTTAATGACAGAATCACCAATCAGGTAAATAGCAAGCATAATTCTTGTTGCAAGTAAAGTTGTAACTAAAGAAATAACTAGGTTTAAAATAACCCTTTGCCAATATTCAACAGACATATCCCCTTTTTGAGATTCTTTGATGATATTTGTTGTAAAAAATACAACAATTGCTGCACCAGCCAAGGTGACAATTACAGCCTGAATCCCATCCACGAATCGAATAGCGCTTGTCCCTCCGATTAACTCGTTAGCTGTTTTTTCAGTTACATAACTAGGTCTAAAAATATCTCCAAAAAGACTATAAGCGTTCCCCATAAACTCAATGGATGTTTTTTGAGAGCCATTGATAAGACTCTCATATTGGTCTTTAATTCCTTGAGGACTAGAATAAGCTAATACTTCTGGAAAGAAAGCTAAAAGAAGTCCAACAATACCAACAAGCAAAAAAGCTCCAGCCCAATACTTGTTCCTGAAAATTCGTTTTACTAAGTAAAACTTATCATTGTTTGCAGTTAATTCGTTATACATACAGATAACCGTAAAGAAATAACTATAAATAGTTACTCTATTCCTTTCATTAAATATTTCAATTAAATTAGCTGTACGGTAAGCTATTCAGATAGTTTAAAAATCCTCTTTATTTCAAAGCAATAAAGATTCTCTCAAACACTAAAGTAGATTCCTTAATTTCACAATCTTTCGTATCTGGTCTTCAGATTGTATTAAGACTCTTTACTTAGTCGTATTGATAAAATCTTCGTGCAATAACATAAGATGCTGCATCATGCACATTTAATTTCATTCTATCTGTATAACTTGCCCTAGCTATCTTACTTGTGTTATAGGGGTTCACGACTTGTACGGACACCCCTTCTTTTGTTGCTTTACTCAGTAAACAACGTTTGAATAAACCAAACTTCAAACTGTTAATCATTCGATTGTAATCTTTTGAAGTGGTCTTCTCCTGTTTCTTATTGGAGTCTAAGCTAACTAAATCTTCAATAACAATATCTTTTCCAACGCTTACAGCTTGAGAAACTAACTGAGAAACTAATTCTAACATAGAAGTTTTAGTTTTGGTTGCTTTACCTCTGTGTAAGTAGTTATAGCGAGTTAAGGATTGTAACTTCCCATCTGAGTTGATTTCAGAAACCGATATAAATCCTTTATTAAAGTCAACTCCTAAGACACCTTGATTGTATCTAGTTATATCAGTAGTTTCTCTTCGATATATAATTTGTAAATGCAAACTGTCATCACGTTTGAGGATTCGAACAGTTAAAGGGTTCGATTTTTTATTAGATAAAGTCTTTAAAATGTGTGCTTTGGCTTCTTTATTCTTCAAAACAAACGAACCAAAAATATACTTTCCTGAACCAGATACCCATTGATTCTCCAATCTCAACTTGTAGTCAAACCGATTGTATTTAGAGTTGAAATGGATTTGAAATTGTTGATTTCCACAAGTCTCATTTTTATCTCCAATATAAACAACTTGATTATCTCTCTTTGCTAAAAACTTTCGTTTATCATTTTTTAGCAAATGTCTCGTACCAAAAGTTAAATATAACTTCAATCCGTTTGAAAGAAGTTGATTCACTTTATTCAGCTTCATCTGAGTCCAAAAGAGACGAAGTTTAGCTAATTTCCGTTGCTTTAAAGAAGTTGAGCTTGAAGATAAAGCAACTTTTAGCTTTGTTATCTTCTTAAATAAGGAACGTCTGCGCTTATACAAATTGTTGTATTGGTAACGAGCAGACTCTTTTAACAACTTCAGTTGATTTTTAGCAGTTTTGATAACTGCTTTAGCCATCCGATTTGTGATATTGAACTCCAACATTAAATTGGTTCGATACCGAGATTCAGACTCGCCATTTAACTGATGTCGCAAATGATGCACACACCTACGAACTAAAAAAACCAAACAGTTTGGAGTAGTCATCAAAGTAGTCATACAAAATAGTGTTATCTTTTATATAAAGTTTAGACTCGGCAACTAAAGTTATACTAGCCATCTTCTAAATCCTTCTTGAAATTTTTGCATTTTGTTCTTTTCGTTCACCGTTTAAATCATCCCTTAAATAAAAAAATCAAGAGTTTTTCTTTAATTATTTTTTTAATTAAATTTTAACTGATTAAACACCTTTCTTTTTTTATTTTTTTATCAATACAATTTTAGTATGCCATAAATCTTACCAAAAACAATAAAAAAAGAGAGTTGTTCTCTCTTTTTTTTGTAAAAACCTTTTTAGATGTTCAAAAGGTCTTGAATTTGCTCTGTAACCCACTGTGCAAATGGGAACATTGTTAATACCGCAGGAAGGATAATTAACAATCCACCACTAGCCATACCGTAGGTTGCTTTTGTACGGGCTGGACCATTATCAGCATCGGCTGTCGCAAATGACATAATATTTGTTACCAAAAGGAAAATTCCTACAAATACCATGATAACGTAAACAATACCAAGAACCATCCCAACAACTTTAGCGAGTTCTGGACCTGCAAAAACACTAGGAAAAGCGAATTTAATAGTTGCAAGAACAGCTACCGCCATAAAAGCAGCTCTTAGTGATTTTTCCTGTTTTTTTCCTAATCCGTAAGCATTAGAAAGCAAGTTTGTGAGTAAGTACATCTAATTTGTACTCCTTTCCTAAAAAATTTTCTTTTATCAAAAGGTTAATACAAAAAATTAACTTCCGATAATTATAGTATGCCATAAATTATGAAAAATAATAAAAAAATAAAAAAAGAGAAATTTTTTTGAAAAAAATTTCCCTCTTTTTTGTTCTTATAATCTACGTTCGTTACTATTGTCTAGTTCTTCCCGTCCGTCTTTATCCTTTTTCTTAATAAAGAACCACAAGATTCCTGCCAAGATTAAAGTTACAACAAATCCAATACCAGTTACTTTCAACCACATGCTATTCAAAGTTCTTGTTGCAACATCAGGAGTAATTAAAACTCTTGTTTCTTCAGAAGTTGCTTCGTTACCAGCAGCATCTTTTGTTTTAAGCTGGACAACTTGCCAAGATTTTGAATTTTTCAGTGTATATTTCAGATTTCCATTAGATTCTTTGATTTCTTTTTCCGAGTAAACTTTAGCAACTTTTCCGTCTACTACAAGTTCTACTTCACTTGCAAGCACATTATCTGATACAGAAATTCCAATTTCCCTATCAACAGCATTATAAATTTCACCATTCTCAACACCTGTTACGACAGATGAAGGGTTGGTTTTATCAATAATGAAACTTGCAGGTTGATCTTTAATTTTATTACTTTGCTTGTTTCCTGCTTGGTCTTCAGAATCTACTGTAATTTCATAGCGACCTTCTTTTTCAAAGACGCTTTCTTTAATTGTGTAAATATATTCTTTCCAACCGTTTGTAGAAACATCCTTAACAGAGTAATCACTATCTTTCAAAGTGATTGCTGAACCGTCTCGAATAACTGTTACACTCTTGTTTTTGAGAGAATCTGTATTCACTTCGTGGATTACAATATCTTTCTCTTTATTGTGATAGTATTTGTCTAAGTATTCCTCAGAATCAGCACTAAAGTAATAGTTTGAACCAAAGCGGTTAATAGAGAATGTGATTGATTTGGTTGTTTTATTCCCAGCTTTATCAACTGCTTCTGCTGTAAGAGTATAAACATCATCTACATCAACTTCATGTGGGAAATTATCTAATGTAATTACCCCACCTTGAGAGGTTTCGCTATAAGAACCTGTAACAACTACTTCTTTATGGCGATAACCTTTTAATGTTAAAGTAATGCCTGACTTGTCATAATTCCTATCTGAGAATTTAACAACTGGACGAACATCTCCTTTGTTACTTGAACCATCTGCAACACCATCAAATTCAATTGCTGGATTTGTAGAATCAATTGTAAATTCACTTTCACTATAACTGTTAGAACGGTTTCCTGCTAAATCTTCAAAATTTAAGTTAAAGCTGTAATCACCATCTGAGCCAAATGTTAGAGTCGCTGTATGGGTGTCCCCATTGCTTGACCAACCACTAACTGAAGGAGCAGGAATACCTTGAGATTCAAGAGCTGCCTTAATATCAGCAGTGAATCCTGAAGCATTAAAGTTATGTTCTACAACTGTGATAGTCGCTGTACGAGTTCCTGACACATATTTTCCGTTGACCAACTGTTTGTCCCATGACACGTTAATTGTTGGAACTGTTTTATCAATAGTGAATAATTCAGTGTGACTTTGTTGAGCGCTATTTCCTGCCAAATCTGTTGAATTTACAGTGAATGTATAATCCCCATCTTCTGAGAAAGTAACAGTCGCAGTATTTACACTATTGTCAGTACCATCTCCACTAACACTCCATCCACTAATTTGAGCGTTTCCACCCTGAATATTGATAGATGTTGCGTTAGGATTGAAGTTTCTTTCATAGACATGAATGGTTGCAGTGCGATTTCTGTTGTAATAACGACCTTGACGACCATCATTACTATCCCATACAATTTCAATCCGTGGGGCAACAGTGTCAATAGAAAGTTTTTGCTCGGAACTAGACGTGTTGCCAGCCCAATCCACACTGGTCACTCGAATAGTAATAGAGTTTGAGTTATTTAATCCAGCATCAATAGTAAAATCTGTACTAAAGGCTTTGACTCTATCTTCTCTTGAACCGACATTAAATGTCTGACTTTGACTAACAGTGCTTCCGTTAAAGACCTCAACTGTAACGGTGTTCAAACCTGAATATGTTCCGCCACTCACTTGATCTTCAACACTAATCGTTGTAGAAACGTTACCTGCAAAGACATTGTTAGCAGAGGCTTGTGAGTTGAAGGTGATTTGAGGTTGAGTTGGAGCAGTATTATCAATTAAAATTGCTCCACTAGTGTTTACAAAAGTTACATTCCCAGCTTTGTCTTCGATTCGTTGATAAACAACTGTTTGTTGGTCTTCTGTAAGAGTTAGTTTTTCGTTCCAATCTTTCCAATCTACTGAGCGCAATTCATCTACTGAAGGAAGATTGAATGAACCTTTAGCATCTAAAGATGGATGGTATAAATAATATTTAACAGACGCAATGCCTGCTGTTTCATCATCAGAACTTTGTCCAACTTCTACTGCTGATTTTGTAACATGACTAAAGTTTGCTTTATCAGATAAAGAGTTATAGCTTGATGAATTTCCGCCATCTGTAACGCTAATAGACCCTGATGGGGAAGTCTTATCAACTGTAAAGTAATAAGTTGCTGTTTTTTGAGTATTTCCTGCAAAGTCAGTGTACTCTAAAGCTAAACTATAATTTGAATCTTCTTCAAAAGCGTCCAATACAAGTGTATGAACATTATTTTCTGATTGCCATTTTCCTAATTTAACTTTTTGGAGAGCGTCATTAGGATGTGCAGAATTTGCTTCTCCTTTTGCATTTTTAGAAGTTACATAGACATTTACATTTGCTGGGTCAAAATTATCTTCTGTAACAACTAAAATCGCTGACATACCTTTTCTAGTGTAAGTTGGAGAGGTTGCATCTGTACTTACTGGGACATCAAAGGTTGTTCCGTCAGTAAATGAAAGTTTTGTTTCTGGAACTACTTTGTCAATAACAAACTCTTCGTTAGAACCATTTTCAAAGACAGCTTTGGCAATTTCTCCATTCTTGAGGTAAGTTACATCCACTTTGTAAGAATGACTTTCTACTTCATCACCACCAATTTCGAACACATAAGTATTTGTTCTGTCATTAGTATAGTCTTTTTCTTGCCTATCCGCTTGAGAATCTACTTTGTCAGAAACTAGTTTAATACCCTTAACTTTTCCGTCTCGGATGTCTTGGATATTATAGTCTTTAGTAGTTCCGTCGATTGTCAATTGAACAGTGGCATTGTTTTCGATAAAGTTTCTATCAGTAATAGATACTGTCAGTTGTCGGTTTTTAGCTAAATATTTTCCGTTATTCAATACTGAATTGTCATATTTTGCGGATACACTAGCTTTAGATTTATCAATCTTTAATCCAGTAATTTCATTTGAAGATACTTTATTACCTGCACTGTCATAAGCAATGACTTCTAACGAAACGTCATTACTGTCGGCATCAATTGTTCCTGCAAATTCTTTTTCGACTTTAGCAAGGTCAAATTTTGTAAATGTATCAATGTTATCAACACCATACAAATCTTTAGCTGTTAGAGAAAGTGTTTGTATTTGGTTTTTCGGAATGAATAACCTGCCCATTTGCTTTTACAATAACATCAGCTTTAGCAATCCCTGTTGTTACCCCATTATTAACAGGGTCAATAAGATTTACTTTATAAGTAATGGCTTTTGCTGAGTAGTTATTTGTAGCTGACAAATCTTTAATGTTTACAACTGGGTTTGTTGTATCAAACACCATCCCATTTGAAGCATAAACAGATTCGTTTCCAACATTATCTTTTGCTTTTACAATAACAATGTAGTAACCTTCAGAAACACCCTTGACTGCAATAGCATTATTTTTGACATCTTCCCACTTAGTATCGTCTGCAAATACAGCATCTTTAATTTTCGCTTTAGCATCTTCATCACTAGTGATTTTTACAAGACTATATTTCAATGATTTAAGACCACTGCCTTTATCATTTGAAGATAAGGTCATTACATAACCATCTTTACTATTCGCTTTAGAGAATTTCACTGCTTGATCTGCATCTGAGAAAGTTGTTGTTCCAGCATTGAAGATAGCTGCAAAAAAATTTTTAGAGCCGTCAACAAAAATCAATTACAGGAGCATCAGCATCGACTTTGAAAGTGTCTGGTAAATCGTATTCTTTCGTTCTTGTTGCATCCCCTTCTTTATGAGAAAGATAGAATTTCCCAACTACATCTTTAGACACAACTGTTTCAGGAATAGAAATTTTATCAGCATATTCGTTAGTGCCTAAATTTGTCGTCCTGATATTGATTTTGTTATATCCTGAATCTTCTTGCAGATTCAAACCAATATACCCACCAGGTTTGATAAATGTTACGCCATCTTTTTGATAGATATTTTTGCTAGAATCATTATTGATGGAAATATGAGACCACAAGTTTTCAGCAGAGCGTTCATCTTGTTTAATAGTAATGTTAGCTGTTAATTTATCAGCAGCAAATTTAAAGTTCCCATTTGGGACATCTTTAATAGTTAGAGTTAAGCTATCCTTAACTTCCCCAACCATGTACTTATCTTGCTTGACAGATACTTCAAGAAATTCTTTAATATCTAAATTTTCAAAAATAAGTTTTTTCTTCTTCTGAGTCAAAGTTTGTCTGAAAGTCTAAAATATCTTTAAGTTTATAACTCTCAGGAATTTTACCTGCGACTAAATCTTTCCATTCTTGCGAGCCATAAGAGACGGAAATTTCTTTTAAAGAAACTTTGTAATTTTTAGCAGTGATAGCAACATCAGGTCCTTTTTCTACATCAGTTTCATAGGTGTAGTTACTAGTATCCCCTAACAACTCCATTTTTTTAACTTGACTTTCATGAGTTCCAACTGAAGGGGTGCTCGTTTTTAAAGTTGCTGAAACTTTAATTTCATCTCCTGATTTTAAACCTGCTTTGCTATTCAAAACACCTTTTAACTTCAATTCATCTTTTCCATCAAAAGTTTTCTCAGCTTTCTCCCAGTCAATCATACTAGCATTGATTTTTCCAAGATTTTTCTTAGCAATATTTACAGTAACAATAAAATCAACTTCTTTAAAGTTATCTGTTTTAGGAGCTTTTACATGAATTTTGGCTTTTCCTGCATTAGAAATCGTAACTAATTGATTACTATCTAATGAAATAACAGAATTTCCTTCTTCAACAGTATAAGTTAAATTACCATCGTAATCATTTTGGCATTTCTACCAAGTCTTTTAGATTAAAAGGCTTCATCTCCATAAACCTTATTAATTTCTTGATTCTTAGAAGCATCTTCTAATTTTACCAAGGTAAATTTTTCTTCCATCGCTGTTGTTTTGACGGTGAAGCTACCTGTGACTTTTTTATAACCTTCGTGATTAACAACGTAAGAAATTTCATCACCCTCTTTAAGAGTTGATAAATTAAAATGTCCAACTTCGTCATTTACCAAAGATAAGTTAATTTCTTTCCCATCTTTTTTTGTGAATTTAAAGTCAGTTTTTGCTAAAGGAACAGCTTTATCATAATTAAATGTAATATCTGAACCAGAAGGCTTCCTACTATCCAATACTAAAATTGGCAAAGTTGTTTTTAACTCATTAAAAGTAATTGGCTCTCCAGAAAAATCAATATAACCAGGTAATTTAATCGTGTAATTAAACGCAATAGATTCATCAACCCTTGTTTTAGGAGTAAACTTAATAACGTCACCGTTTTTCTCTAAGTCGCCATCAACAACTGAACCATCTGGGGCAGTCATTTTGAACTCTAGTCCTGTCAAGTCGGTAATCGGAGTACCTGTTTCATCTACCAACCTAAATTCAGCTTCCTGTTTAGCTTCTGGAGTAGGAGCTGGAGCTGGAACTGGAGCAGGTGTTGGCGTTGCAGGCGCACCTGTTTCTTCACTTGTGGTTGGTGAGGCTTCACTAGTTTTGTCACCTCCACTTCCTTCGGTTGGAGTTGGAGCTGGAGTAGGTGTTGCAGTGGTTTCTTCGGTATTAGAAGAACTGTTATTTTCTTCTGCGAAAGCTGATGCTGGAGCTATAACAGAAGAGGTTGCTAAAGCAACTCCTAAAGAACTAGAAAAAACTTTTTTATATGTTTTGTAAGACATGATAATCCTTTCTTTTTTCATATTATTGTGCTTATGTAACTACAATTGACATTTTGCACTTTATACTATCTAATTATATCATAAAAATAAAAAATGGCGGAAATATCCGCCTTATTTCTTTCTTTTTTTATTGTTGTAACTACCAAATTACTATTTTCGGGAATAGTGAACGTTGTAGTTTGTTTCGCCCATAGTTTTAAAGATAATTGGTTTTCTTTATTTTGTTGAGACAAGACAGTTGTTTCGGCATCCCCATCTTCGTCTATAAACAAAGTTGTTGCTTCGTCATCTAAAACAGAAGTTTTCTGTTCTTTTGATAAATCTTCTGTCGTATCGTCTCCTTGCGTAGATTGACTCAACAACTCGGTTTCATCAGAACCATCTAAATCCATTTGATTATTTCCCCTGCTATCATGTTGTAACAATTCAGTTTCGTCACTATCAACAGGTGCAGAATCTTCTTTTGATACTTCTTGAAGAGAAATAACAGCTTCTTCTTTGGTTTTAACCGAAGATTTTAAGGATGAAAATTCAAGTTTTTCAAGTGTTATTTCTGCTGCTGTTAGTTTTCTACCTAAAAAAGCCTCTTTGTTTTTGATATGTAAATCAAATTCTTTACTAGCACTTTCTGTTTTTATAGATTCATTAGAAAACTCTATGCTGATGGCATCAGTTTCGTCTAAATTCTCACTCAATAACTGAGTTTCTTCACTACCTTCATCTTCATTAAATTGAGAAATTTGAATAATGTCCGTTTCATCAATATTATTATCCACCTCGTAAACTTCCTCAAAATCAGGCTTTTGCAAAGCAATAATGTCTGTTTCATCAATTCCGTTATCATCTTCATAAGCATCTTCTGAAGAAATAGGGACATAAAGTTTTGGAGCAGAATGAATATCTTGACTCAACAAAGTGGTTTCCTCTGTTCCTTCAGGTAGAGGAATTGATGTTTGTCTATTTTTAAGTGTAAAATCAGCAATTTCATCATCAATAACTTGTTGAACTTCTCCATTAGCATTTTTACCAATTGTGACGCTATCAACTAAATCGCCACTATCTTGACCATATTCTTGATTGATAATTTCGTGACTATCACTTTCATCAAGAGTCTCTGAGTAATATTGAGAAATGGTTTTAGGTCTCTCAACTTCAGAAATTTTCTTCTTCCCTTTTCCAGTTTTGAAACGATAATAGTCTAGTAAATCATGCTTCCACACAATAAAAGCAGATAAACATATAAGTAAAAATCCAAGCACCGCAACGAAGAGAGATGCTGTTTTTAATAATCCAATATATTCAGCCATTTCAACATCCCCTTTCTAATCAGCAAAAGCATAATCTACTGCTTGACGTGCTTTTTCTAAACTCTTCTTAATTTGGTTCACTAGCTCTTGATCTAAATCAGAATCAAAATCATCCATCTTTACAATATCTGCTAGTCTCAATTTAACCATTTCAAGTTCAGATTCAATGACATCTCGTTTAATACCAGCATTTTTAAAATCATTTGCGTGTAGTAAGATTTGAGCGACTAACTCTTTATATACCACTAACGCAGTTTTTAAGTTATCATCATGAGCAATATCTCCAGAAGCTAACAAAACAATATCATCCCAGTAATCACTGTAAGAAACGCCTTTGTCTCCTGCCTTGTTTTTCAAATTGATTCTCATGTTATAATCAGCGATTTGACTAAAACGTTTTGCTCTTTCGATTTGAGAAGGAGATAAATGCTTGCTTTGTTTTGCAATATCAAACCAAGGTTGAGATAATTGTTTGTTGCCATCTTCACCATAGTAATAAAAATAAGCCAATCCCATATCATAGGCAAATTTATCATAAGATTCTTTATTGTTTTTTAGTTTGTTTTCGATTGTTTCATCGCTTGATTTCCCTTTAAATCCTAGAATTTCAGTCATTTTATTAACTTCTTCTTGAGAAAATTTTCCGTCTTTTAGAAAAGCATTATTTAGCAATGCTTCATAAGCATCTACCTTCTCTGGATTTAATTTAATAGCTTCTTGATAAGCTTTAATTTGTTCAGCTTCATTAGGAAGACTTGCCGCTAGGTGCAATTGTTCTTCATAATTTTTAGTCTGAATTGAATTAGCATAAGCGTTCAAACCAAAACTGACCACAAATGCAAGAATCGCAGAACACATTGTTGTATAAAAGAAAACACTTGCTTTTTTCTTGCTTTTAACATAACTAGTTTCTAATTCTTTGTAATGTTCTAAAGCAAATTTAAGCTCTTTCGCTGTTTGATAACGGTCATTTGGATTGTTAGCGATACATTTTAAAATGATAGATTCTAATCCCGTTGACAAACTAGGATTCCATTCTCGAATAGGACGGATTTCATAAGGAGGTTTATTAGGGTTTTTACCAGTTACTAAATGATAAATCGTTGCCCCTAAGTTATAAATATCTGTCCGAGCATCTGTTTGACCATCTCCACCATATTGTTCAGGAGCAGCATACCCTTTGTTCCTAAAGATGTAGTATCTTCATCTTGTCCAGTCTTGTATTCTCGTGCAGTACCAAAGTCAATCAGTACGATTTGACCATCTGGGCGCAACATGATATTTCCTGGTTTTAAGTCTCGATAAATAATAGCTGGTTTGCGCGTGTGAAGATAGTCCAAAACAGAACATAATTGAATTGCCCAATCAACAACATCCTCTTGAGGTTGCTCTCCTTTTTCATCAATGATAGCTTTTAATGTCCGACCCTCAACATAATCCATAATAATAAGGTAGGTATCGTTTTTTTCAAAAATATCAATGATTTGAGGTAGATTTTCATGCTGAAGCTTTTTGAGAATTTCAATTTCAGTCATTAAATTCTGTTTTACTAAAGCAACGTCATTTTTTTCTGTTTGACGGACTTCTTTAATCGCCCAGTTTTTATTGGTTTTAATGTTCATAGCCAACCAAACGGTTGACATTCCACCTTTCCCAACTTTTGCAATAACCTTGTATTTTCCATCAATTAACGAGCCTAAACGCAATCCTTGTGATGCTTTTTGCTCAACCATTCAAATTCTCCTTTTTACATATTACAAATTGCTATTGTAATGTTATCTTTCTCTCCACGGTTCTTAACTACTTCTACTAAATATTGAAGACGTTCAAGCAAATCCTTTTTACGTCCGCTATATTCTTCGATTTCTGCATTTTGATTCGCATATAAGACTTGATACATTTCTTCTTTTGTCAATTCATGACGAAATCCATCACTACAAGCGAAGAATACATCTCCTTCCTCGTAAGAACCAAATGTAAATTCTGGAACAACTTTCTCCCCAAAGCCCACACACTGAAGAAGGACGCTTCTTTGTGGGTGTGTTTTAGCCTCTTCGTCAGTGATTTGACCACTATCTAGCAGTTGTTGAATAACACTTTGATCGTGAGTTAATTGTTCAATTCCGTTTGAAGACAGTTTATAAACCCTTGAATCTCCAACATTTACAGTAGCATACTTATTGTTATAAAGTAAAATCGCAGTCATTGTTGTCCCACATTCTGTATGATTCTCTTTACAGTATCGAGAAATCTTATCATCAACTTCTTCTATGCGTGGCAAAATACTGTCCTTAAAGGTTTGATCAGAAATTCCTTCAACTAACAATTCAGGCAAATCTTCATCAAACCAGTTATTCAAAGCATTTACTGCTTCAGCAGAAGCAAGCTCTCCAGAGGAAAGCCCACCCATGCCGTCACATACACTAATAAAGGTAATTTCGCCAATTTCAGTTTTTGCTTTCCTGATAATCAACGAGTCTTGATTCACCTTCTTCTTGATACCTACATCAGTTTTATATCCAGTTAATCCCATTTAGAACCCCTTGTCTTAAATAATTACTCATAATAAGTGAAAGATACATTTGCTAAACGAATCTTATCACCATTGTTTAATTCAGCATAACGGTATTCAGGCAATTGATTTCCGTTCAAATAAGTGTAGTTCTTAGAGCGTAAATCTTGAATATGATATTTTCCGTCAATCAAAGCAAATTCAGCGTGAGTTCTACTTACAGATGGATTGCCTTTGATAGCATAATTAACTTTATCAACTTCTTTACCGATAATAAAACCATGTCGCAATGGAATTTGGCGACCATCATCATCTCGGACTAAATACGGTGTTCTTCCTAAAGAGTTGTTTCGTCTCCGCCATCTTCTAATAAATCTGGTTGTCCGTAACGTTGATTTGTTAAATCAGTTGGGCTGTCTGGACCTTCTTCTGCAAATTTAATTCCAGGAATGTTGGTATTAGTAGTTCTTAAACCAGCGTGAGAAGTTTGAGCTGTCACATCCAATCCATAGTCCATCTCTTCATATTGACCACTAGAGTTGCGTTGTTGCATAACAGGCTCTTGGTAAGCTGGGCGATGAACTGATTGTCTTTGACTACCTAAATCAGCTTCATCCATTCGACGCAATTCTTCAGAAAAAGTCAGTATCCTCCTGCGGCATAGCTACTGGCATTTTTTTGTTCGGTTTTGCTGTTTTTTTACCTTTTTTGATTTTAAGAACGATTAAAGTAATAAAACCACCTAAAAGAAGAATAGCAGCTAGGATAATTAAAGGTAGCTTTAATTTATCAAACAAAGTATTTTCTTCCAAACTCGCATAGGCATCGTTAATTTTCTTTTCAGCGCTATCAACTTCTGCTTGAGTTTTATCTTCATTCTCTAAAAATTTTCTTCGCTTCATCAACTGCTGACATCAAAGCCTCATATCCAGACTTTTTTTATAGTCCGAAGATTTAACAGCTTCAGCTTTTTTTGAATAGCTTCTTCAAGCGCTTTTTGTTGTCAGAGAAGCACGTTCAGCATCCTTTAAAGCTTTTTTTCAGCTTCATCTTTTTCTTTTTGCCTCACGCTTCTTTTTCCGCAGAAGTTCTCGTATCAAACTTAACTCCATTATTTACAAGGAATGTTTGGAGTCCGCCACTAGGAACGAGTGTCATGGTATCCCCTGTTCCTGTAACCATCCCAATAATATTCCCTTTTTCATTGTAAACTGGAGAACCTACTGGATTTCCTTTGCTCACATCTGCTTTTAAAGCTAATGTCCCACTAGCAGCATTTGTCGCAGGTTTTACTAACAAACCTTCTACTTCTGCAATTTCAGCTTTTTTTTATTAACTAAATTAGAGATTTTTTTAATTTATACTTAGTTCCTTCAGTGCTATTTACATCGGCTTCTTCTTCAAATATAGCAGGTGTTGATTGACTTGTTTTTTCTAGTGAAATTAATCCTAGACCATTTTTTGATGTACTTGTTTTTACAGCTAACATTTCACCGTCAGAATTTGTAATCCTAATTTTAAAATGTTTCTCAACTTCGGCTTCGTTTTTCAAATCAATTCCAGCAGTTTTGTATGCGTCAGCTTTTCTTATCCAAAATCGCTTTATAAAGAGAATTTGATGTGCTTGTATCTGCTAAACTTTGAGTTGTCAAAATTTCCTGATTGCTAACTAAGTAACCTGTACCCTTTTGCCATTCATCAAAAGAACCGTCTTCAAACTCATAACCAATCTGAATACTAAAAACAGAGCTGTCTGATAAGATCATAGATTCTTTTTCAACGACTGAAGAAATTGTTTTATTTGCATCTGTTTTTTCTTCAGTAGCAGTTTTTTCTGTTCTTTTCTGAACTTTTTCAGTGTTTTCTTCAGCTAAAACATTTGAATATAAAAAGGGAGTTGTTGTAGGAGAACCCATTAACAAAACTAACAAAGCAACTGCTGTCGCCTTTTTTTTAATATTTGACATATCTTTCCTCCAAAAGTGGTTTATTTCATATAAAATAAGTATGCCACAAAAAAACACAAAATCATTAAAAAAATAAGAAAAAAAGAGTAAAAAAATCTTTTTTTACTCAATACTAATTGTAATAAAACGTTTTTTTCCATATCAATAAAAATATCAATTTCATCATTAGGAAGAATCATTCGAACATCATTTTTTTTAAGCAAATTGTTTACATAATCATTAGCTTCTGGCTTAAACATGCTATGTTCAATCAATACTTCTCTAGAGTTATTTAGATTTAACACTAGTTTCAGTGGATTATAATGGGTTGCCCTCTTAAAAATGTTTGAAAGCCATACATCCACTCTTTTTGCATCTACTAAATCTTGTAGAAATTCCGTTGGATAGTTATTTGAATTAACTGTCCGTAAATTCATATTTTTTTATCTCCCTTTCTTTTTTTCATTTGTTTTCTTTAGATAAATCACCTGCTCTAACTCTTCTAATTCTACCTTTTTTTATTTCAATTTTTACTAGAAAAAAATTTCGAAAAAAACAAGAATAAGAACTACAATCAAAAAGCAAATTTATTTCAAATAAGGTTATTTTTTTTATAAGCCAACATTCTTCCACTAACAAAAACTAACTAAACTCAGCTTACAAAAAGAATAGCAGAGACAAAAACTAATTCGCTAAATCTTAAAAACCTTTGCTTTCTTTTTAAAAAATCAGCTTGCATAATTTTTTTAAAGAAGGTTGCCTTTTTCTTTTTTTCATTTTTTCTCCAAAAAATAAAAGCTAATCGAATAAAAAAATTCCTTTTTTTTCAACTCACGTTTACCAACTCATTTTTGGTTTCATCTAATTATAAATCTGTCTCGCAAATAGCACCATCTTTATATAGTTCTAGCCTACCATTTGTCTTTCCAGAACCAGCAATGCCAAAAATAAGTGTTGAATTAAGATTTTCATTTTCTGCCAAATTGATTCCGTCATAGATTAATCTTCTGAACAACTCTTTCGTTTCATCTAAGCCTTCTTTGTCAGATATTTGTGTATAAGTAGCACTTGAGCCTGCTAAATATTCTTCTTCTGAACTCCCCTGTGAGATAGATGGTAAATCTTTAGCAACTGGAATTTCAACTTCTTTCAGCTCTTTATTTCCATTTGAGTTTTCCAATAATTCTGCAATATTTACTTTTTTCAAAGGAGGCTCTGCACCTTTGTTGTTTTTCTGTGATGATTTAAAAAGTCCCATATTTAATAAAAATCCGTAAAGAAATAACTATAAATAGTTATTCTATTCCTTTCATTTGATATTTCAATTAAATTAGCTGTACGGTAAGCCATTCAAATAGTCTGAAAATCCTCTTTATGTCAAAGCAATAAAGATTCCCTTTTCGTCAATTTGTTATTTATAGTCACTACTTATTTTATCAAACATAATGTTATGTTGTCAAATTGAAGAAATGATGTTTACAGAAAAAATTGAAGCTAACGACAAAAAATGATATAATACAAAAAAATGGGAAGAGGATTTTTTTCTCAACCCTACCTAATTCACATTAATGTGAACATATAGCAACAGTAACGCTATGTGGTTTGGCAAAAGTGAACTACCCCTCCCTACATTTCATTAAGAGGGAGGAACTTCTTGGGTAATGTGCTGACTTAGAGGGTAGATGACTAGCCTCCAGAGGTTACACAAGTGGACCAAGCTATCCCCATAGTTCCTATGGTTCGAATAGTTAGTTAGGCTAGGCTTAATCCTTCTTTGAGGATATTGAGACTAGCGTTAATATCACGGTCGTGATGAGTCCCACAACTTTCACAAGTCCACTCTCGAACAGAGATTGTTTTTTACCTGAACTAAGACCACAAGCAGAACAGAGCTGGGAAGATAAAAACCAACAACTGATGGTCACAATCTTTTTTCCGGTTATATCCCACCATCTAAGAGGTGGGGGACCGCGGTGGATGTTAAAATCTAATCATCCACTTTGGGCAGTAGTGAGAACTGCCCTGTGACTCTATAAAAATAAAGGGAACGATATACCAGTTTACACCAACCACAAGATATAGTATTTTGATATTCTCGTAAGCACTATATATTGTATCTAGTGTAAACTGGTATATAGTTCCCTAAAAAATTACAATTTCAAGCGAAATATCAGTAAATTTACGATTTCAAATTGACAAAAATGTGTAAATGTGATATAATATGCCAGTGTTTTGAAAAACACTACACTACGATTTGTAAATTATTGCAGTAATTTACAAATATGATTCACACACTCTTTTGAGTGATTGTTCTTATTGACGGTTACGATTGTTTAGCCACTCTCGTAATCGTTTTTTTGTGTTGTTACGCATGTACTATCAATCACAAATCGAGAAAATGTTGGCAAACTGCGAAGAAGCAGTTTCAACAACAGTTCATCCAGTCTATCTTGCTGAAAGAGCAAAATAATGATAGTAGTCAACAAAATAAAAACCTCTGCTAAAGAGGTTTTTTTACTTTGTATTTATCTACTTGCTTAATTGTTGTTCAGGAGTTTTTTCAGGAATTTTACTCTTGTTAGAAGTTTGTTCCATCTTGTTGCGAGTAGCTTCAATTTCTGCACGTTTTTCCTTTAGCTTTTGACCATAAATCTTCGCTTTCTCAGGATTTGAACGAAGATTGCGATCTCTATCAGCATCCGTCCTTAATTTATTCATTGCAGATGTTCGAAAATCACCTGGAATAGCAAAGAAGCCTTCGTATTCTTCTTTTTCGTTATGAATAAAGTTATAGACTTCCTCATAGAAAGGGGCTGATAATTTTGTTCCTGGATTATCCACGAGCTTAGAAGGAAGATAGCGTTCAAGTGTAGGGTCTTTTCTGATTTCATCCATAAATTTAGAGGATAAACTCAAATTTACTGCTGGTGTCAACAACTTGTGTTCTGCCAAGCTGTTCCATTTGCCTGCCAGTTCTTTCATTCTTTCCACTGCTTTAGGATGGTTTTTATAAGCATTTTCTACTGCCAGCACACGTTTTTTTTGCAAAAGCTTCCCTTCATACATTGCTCGGTGAGGAGCTGAGTTCTTAAACCATCTTTGATAAGCTAATGTTTTATCTAAATAAAATTTATCTACTTTATCCTCAAGTTCCAAGAAGAAGGCATTATCTGGATTGTAGTTCATAGACACGTCTGGAGTTAAGTATTTACCAAGGTCTGGATCAATGCTTCCATCTTCTTCAATAAAAGTCCTTGCATAAGCTCTGCTTGCTGCTTCTCTCATGTCTGGACTTCCTTCTACAATAGCAAGGATGTAATCAACATTAGATGGTTCTTTTCCATTTTGTTCTTCGAACCATTTTTTAAAATCTTCACGGAAATCTGTTTGCACTTGTTCGTTTACACTCATCGTTCAGTTCCATTCCCTTTCTCTTTATTATTCTTATTATTCTTGGCGACATCTTTTTCTTCAGATACATAAGTTTTCCATCGAGAATTAGCAATTTTGTATTCTGACAAATCACTCTCAAGGATTGGATCAATCGCTTTATCTTTAATATTTTTTAACAATTCATTAAAGAAGGGGTTATTGCCTTTGGTAGTGTTTACAATTTCAGAAGGAATAGACATGTAATTCGTTTGGTCTTGAGCAACTTTGAATCCCATTTGAGATTCTAAATCAACCATTTTATCCAACTCGTGTCGTTTCAACTTGTCTTTATTATTCAATTGATACCACTCATCAATCAGTTTTTGCAAATCACTATCTAATCCTTGACTAAATGCGCCAATGTGGTCTCCGTCATAATCATCAATGTCAATTGAGTTGTATTTAGTTGGATCAAAGATATAGTCTTGATAAATATCTAAATTTTCAGCCTCGTTAGTATAATCTGGATCAAAGATTTTTTCTAAAGATGCAAAAGGATTACTCTCACTAGGAGGTAAATTACCCAAATTCATTTCGTCTAAGGTTGGAGAAAAATAAATATCTTCATCGAAATCTTCAATTCCTACAACATCATCTTCTAAAATAGGAGGAGCGTTTCTGTCATCAAGCGTGAGGTTTTTGTAGTAATCTTCAATAGCTTGCTGGTCTTCTTCCATACCCCCTCTATCGTAGTATTTCATTTGTTCAGGGGTTAGTTCTTCAAATGAATCTAATGATTGTGGAATATCTCCACCCTCTACGTTTCGTTCATCTTTTAATAACGAATCCAACTGAGCTTCAATACGAGCCAATTCTGCCTCTGCGAACTTCTCAGTATTTTCTCGGTAAGTTTCTAATGATTTATACAAATTTTCTTTAAATAAATCTTCTTTTGTGACTTCTTCCCCTGAAAATCTCTTCTCTTCTACTGCTTCTTTTAATTTTCTTACATCTTCTTTTCTTTCAACTAAGCGGTCAAAAAATACATTATTTGGTTTTTCAACGTCAGTGATAGATTTTGGCAATTCTGTAAAGATTTGAGGTGCAACAATAACAATATCAGCTAGTTTTTGCTGATAAGCTCTTTCAAAAGATTCAGGGACTTGACCATTAAACTTAGCTTTTTCTGCATCCATCTCCCGAATCGCTCTATGTCCCCTAAACACCTTGTCATGAACATAGAAAAAGACATCTGGTTGGATACTTTCTGGACCATCCACTTGAGGCAAACCTTTGATTAAGACGAAGTGATTAAAAGCTTCTTGCTCGGAGCGCGTGACTTCAGCAGGCGGCTTTTCCATCATTCTTTCTAATTTATTCCTCATATCAATAGGGTCAGTTTGTTTCTTTAATTGATCATAAAAGAAAAATGTCTCTTCAGGGGTACTATAACGATGATATTCCCCTTTTAAAAACTTAGGAACGAGAGTATAATTGCGTGGGTCTCTGATGATTTCATCAATCATTTCTTGCAGTCGCTCTTGGTAATCATAAAGAAGAATACCATCTGTTCGGCATCTTTGGTAGTCAGCGACTAAATTTCTCATTCTGCTAAAATCTTCTTGATTATACTCATCCCAAGTCATCTTATCAGAATCTAATAATACTTTTTTAGACATTTTATTTCCTTTCTATATTTTTATTACTTATAGTATGCCATAAAAAACAAAATAAAAGAAACAGTTCTTTTAAAAACTGTCCCTTTTTAACTTATTTTAGAATATCTAAGCCGTGAGATTTACCAGTAACTTTTGTAGCTAAATCTTTAGTTCCTGAGAAAATAGCCATACTTGTATCCTTGTTTTTATCTTCTTTTTGGGTAGACTTATTAAGGATACCTTGCAACTGTTTAGACCCAGGCATGACTTTCCCAACCATTTCAGTGGTTTTTTCATTCACTAAGTGATTTGCTTTGTTTTGCAGTGGGTTATTTTTACCAGTCGCAACGTCTTTTGTAACATCTACTGCACCTTTAGCTTCCATTCCCTTTTTAGCAACGTCCGCAGCAGCTTTTGTAACAGTCACAGTTTTTTCAACAGCAACGCTTAATCCAGCAGTTGGTGCTGCTAGAGCCGCTGACGTTGCCTGAGTTGCTGCTTGGGTAGCTACTTTAGTAGCTCCTTGCTTCACAAGTTCTGTTGTGCCTTTTTTTAAGAGCCGTGTTAATCCCTAAGTGAGCATTGATTTTTTTCCAGCAATAGCCATTGATTTGTCGGCTTGCCCTTTGAAAAATTTACCAATAAAATTGTTCTTAAACAAAAATGAATTAGAAGCTTTATTCAAAACTTTAGCTCTTGCTTCATTCAATTTAGACAATTGTTTCAAAAATACCTTTAGGGGTTTTGTTTAAAGCAAGTTCTCCTAGTTTAAATTTTTCTTTAACCTTACTAGTCGCTTTTCCAATAATTTGTTGCTTCCCATAATTTTTAGTAGATTCAACAGCCTGTTTACGTCGTTGTTCTTGTTGCTGGATTTGGCTTGAAATAACTCCAGCACTTTGTTGGAGCAAATTTTGTCCATTTTGTTCGCTATTCATACTATCCACATCCTTTTAATTATATTTTCGACACCTATCGTTTCAAACTTTGGTCGCTTGTTTTTGTACCAATGCCAAATGTTTTAGCAGTTTCTTTTCCCGCTTGAGTTTTATTGCGTGCCCTTTTAATAACATCTAGAAGTTGGTCTTTTTTCTTTTTCACAATAGGGGTAGCAACTTTCATAGCTTTATCTTTCGTTGCATCTAAAGTTTTATGTTTTGCATAACCTTTGATTCCTTCAATAGCTTCTTTTTCTCTTTGTTCTTTTTTTCCAACCTCCCCCATAAAAGCTGAAGCTATTTGTTGAACTATTTGTTGACCGTTTTGTTCACTGTTCATTTTAAACTCTTTTAATCCTTTTTATATTACCTTCTAAGTGTAGGTGTTTTATCTACACTACCTAAACCAATACTTTGGTTTGTTTTGTTAATAGCATTACTTTTTGCTGTTGCTTTGTTAATAATATCATCAACACTCTTACCTTTTTTACTAGCTTCTAAACCTTGTTTAGCTTGTTGCGCATCAACTTTACTATTCACAAGTGAATTTTTACCTGTTGCAATATCCTTTTGAGCAGAAACCATTTTGTCGCCAGTATCTTTTGCCTGCACAACCATTTTTTTGTGCAAAGCAAATGCAAATTTGGTAAACATGTTAATCAACATCTTCTTCAAGTTGCCGATTTTACCGAGGTCAGCACTGTTTGCAATGCTACCACCCCAGTTTGAGAACATATCTTTTACGTTTTGACCTTGTTGTTCAAGCCATTTTTGAGCATCGGGACTTGCCCAACCTACTGCGGTTGTGACTCCTTTTCCAACTCCATCTGCTACAAATTTTAAAGCTCCTCCACCAAGTTTAAAAGCTCCACCAATTAGTCCGCCTCCTAACTTGACCATACCTTTGAGTGCATCGAATGGACCCATTGTTCTATCCTCTTTCTTTCTTATTGTTTTACATTAGTATATCTTCATTTTTTATGATATGCAAGACTTATATTCCTAACGAGATATTCCTTGACCTAAAGCAGCCATTATCTGTTTTAAGATACTTCCTGTCAATACATGTTCTCCTTCACGAGCTGCTTTTAAAGGAGCTTTTGCTACACCTGAAACCATTTGCTGTGGTAAAACAGATGCGTGAAAGGCTGCCCCTCGAACTCCTTGTTGAATTAAGAAGTCTCGCCCAGCTTCTAACCCAGGTTTTTCATAAGCACCTTTACGAGTCAATTGTTCAAATGCTAAATCGACATCGTGCGGTTGAACTTTTTGACCATTGATATGAATTACAACGTCATATTCAGGAACATAATTTCCTCCACCTTTACCATCCCAACCTCCTTGAGAAAGGATTTTTGGAAGGTCTGATAGATCAGGGTAAGTTTCAATGAATCGAGGGTCATTATCAATTTGAACCCTTTGTTCCATATAACCATCATCTCCACGCTCAAGAAGGTCATAACCTAAAGCCTCTAACTTTTCGCGATTAATCCTTTCTGTCTCCTCAAGTCTCTTAGTCCACTCTGTCCTGAAGTTGTCAACGTCATCCACACGGACATAAGATTTCCCATCAGCCGTTCTTTGACCAGTGATAACATTATCGTGAAGCAGTTCTGATAAACCAAATGGAGCTAATACTCTTTGGAATCTTCCAGCTTTATCCATTTCTTCTGTAAAGATACGACCAGTCATTACTAAGTCGATAGTAACATTATTTTTACCCCTGTGCGTTGCGAATCGACCACGGGGGTCAACAAATTCAACGTCTTGAATAAATTCAGGAGCATCAGGGTTATATTTCTCAAAAATAGGGTTGTCAGGTTGACGCTCATGTTCTTCCCTATTCCTTGATTCGTGATAAACTGTTTTGAAGCGTTCTTCATAAGCTTCATTCCCTTGTTCATCCATAGTTTTTTCAAAAGCACGACCTTTCTTAGTCATCCTGTTAAAAGGAGATAAAATAAATGAACCCCCACTGATTTTACCTTCAAGGTGTTGTCCGAAAGATTTATCACGAGACATCAACAATGCCAATTCTTGCTTCATCCGACTACCATAAGTTGTCAACACTTCATTTGTATTGATATTAGTAGCTCGATTTTCAGCTTCTTTTAGTAATTTTTTTCTAAGTCGTTTTTTTAATAAAAACTCCCATAATTTAAAACCTCTTCTATCATAAAATAATTGCGATTAACGACTGTGGACTTTAACCACTTTAACAGATTGCTCTTGAGTTTGTCCACGTTCAGCAGTTTCTTTCTTGTGTTGTGACAAAGTTTTGACTGCTGGGTTTTGTTGGGCTACCTTCACAATTTGTGTCATTTGCTCCATATTATTTGGACCGATATTCTTACCTAATTGTTTCAACATTCCTTCGGCTACGTCAATAGGAACTTTTTGACCATTTTTCATAGCAAAAGTATCTTGTCCTTGACGTTCAAAACGTAAAGTATCTTTCCCAATCTTGAACTCAGTAGTCCGTCCTGTTTGGTGCGTCATCATAGCTGCATTTTGAACAATGGCTTTAACTTGAACGTTTAGTTTAGCTTCAGCAATTTTATCGGCAATGCTACCTTTGGCAAGAGGAGATTTACCTTTGTTTGGAGTTTTATTTCCTCCAGCAACAGGTTGATCTTTCATCTTTTCGGTTGTTCGAGTAATGTCTTGTCCTGTATAATTATTTTTAGCAATAATTTCAGTATTTCTTGCTGTTATAACTTTTTTAGTACGCTGACCATTATCTACTTCTTTTTGTTGTTGCTGAGAAGAAAGCGTTACTCTCTTAGTCGCTACTTTATCTTCTATGCTAGAAGCTCTATCCCTATTATTATGCTGTTGATTACGAGAAGATTTAAGAGATTGACTCTTAGATTTTTTCTCTGAGCGATTTTTTGAATTTGTTTTCTTTCGGTCACTTTTTCGTTTAGATGTTGAAAGTGAATTAGCTTTATCTAAATCGTTTTCGCCAATATCTTCTCCATCTAAATCGTTATCCAAATCAAAGTCATCTTCTCGCTCCCTATCCAATTCATCATCGTCTTTATTTATTTTTTGAATAGAGGCTTCTTGAGATTGTTCTGCCAACTCAAGATTTCGTTCTAATTCTTGTTGATATTCTTCTAAGAAATCATTAAAGTTTAAAGGAGGTTCATCTTCTAAAGATAGTTGAGGATTAAAAAAATGCTGTTTGTTGAACTTGACCCTCTCCTCCATGCTGTTGATTTTTGAGCTTGTTGCATTGCTTCTTCTTGCATTTGTTGCAAATGTTCTGCTACTTTTTGCGCACCAAACTGCAATCCACCTTCCACTGTTGTGAAAGGTAATTCAATTCCACGTCTAGCAGCTTTTGTTTGTTGAACCATACTTTAAAAACCTCCTTTCCACTTTCTACCAATGTACTAAGAAAATTTATTTCGCTTTCCAAAAACACTTTCCTTAGCTAATTGAGCGCGTACTTTTAATTCTTCATCCACTTCTTGACTATCTGTTTTTTTCAAAATTGAGCCTGCATCAATCATAGTTTTTCCACCAACAATTGTTTGTTTAATCCCTAACTTTTTCTTTGCTTCTTCAATTTCTTTTTTTTCATACGTTCCATTTTCTTTATCTAGCATAATAACTGCGTTTTCAACAGCTTTTCTTGCTTGTAAAAGACATTCTGGATAGAACTTAATAATAACAGCGCGTGCTACATCTAAATTGACTTCTTTGCTTTGATAGTAATAAGTCATTGTAGACCTACCTGGAATTAAAATGAATGGAATATTAAACCCTTGATGATAAAACGTAAAAGAAATGGCTCTTCCAATATACTCACATTGATCTGATAACAAAGCTAATTGAATAACAGGGGCATATTTTTTTAAAACAAATCTAAGCTCATCAATTTTTCAACTAAACTCTGTTTGAAATTTTCTTTGTTTTTTTGAATCGTTGTTTTCGCTTTAAACTCATCTTTTGGCTCTAATTCGTTATTTACAAACATCCCGTCTTTTGTAAAAGTTACTCTCATTTTTAAATCTGGATTTCCTTTTTTTGGAACAACGAATGATAAAGAACCTAAATCTTCAGCAATATCCACAATCGTATTATAGTAATTTGTATAATACTTTGGTTCATCTAACTTCTTTTTGAAGTAAAAACACCCTTGTTTTCACGAGCGTTTTTTTAACGTTTCTGTTTGGAATATTCATCTTTTTTTCCTCCTTATTACTTACTAATTAGTATGCCATAAATTTTAAAAATAAAAAAATAATTTCTCAAAAAAACAAAGTTTATAAAAAAACTTTGTTCTATTATGAGGCGTAAAATCCGTCATCAGCATTGTCTGCTGAAGTAGATGAAAACTGAATAACTTCATCAGAAAATGCTTCAACAGCAATCTCAGTAAGTTTTTCAAAATTGCTCACATCATTGTGATTATCAACTACCTCAACGTTTTTAGAAACAATTTTATTGTTAAATTCTTCAGGTTTTTCATTGATATTTGAAGCATTTTCAATAATAGTATTGCCGTCAATGTCTTTTCCTTCTTTAAGTTCTTCTGCACGATCTGCTTTTTCTTCTTCATATTCCTTTTGAATATCTTGCTCTTCTTTAGTTGGGTCTTCAATATCTCCATGCTCCTCTTCTGGAGTTGGTAAATACTCATCATCATAATTAGAATCATTACGACGAAGATACTCAATTTTTTCAGGATTGAAGTAATAAGCTTTTAAGCTGCTTAATAAAGGATATTCAGGATGGTCAATTGTTTTGTATTTTTTACCTTTATAAGCATACATTGACTTCAACAGGACAATACAATCATCTTCATCCATTGTTCTCAATTGAGGAGCGGTGAACAATTCAACACCTTGTCTATTGATAGACATAGAGCCAGATTTACCAAAAGATGCGTTCATAACTGCACGAGTTTCTTTACCTAAAAGTTCTGAAATCCATTTAGTTGTTTCTGTATCCGCACCACCCCCAAGGTAAATCGTACAGTCACAGTTACCTGAAATTTCTGACCAGTTGTCCTTATATAAATTCTTCATCTGAGATAAAGACTGCAAGATAATAGATACTGAAATCTCATACTTACGAATGGTCGCTACTTTTTGCTCAAACTCAGGAATTTTACCAATATTGGCAAACTCATCTAGCATCAAACGTAAGTGAATTGGAAGGCGTTGACCGTGGTTTGATTGAGTAGCATTTGCTTTAACACCACCTTGTCTTAATAGATATAAAGCACGGAGGGCTAATTCTTCTGTTCCTCTGTAAAATACTAATTCATCAGCCTGAGTTCTTAGCTCCCACCACTCAAACTGCCTGTTGTATTGAATTGTACCTTCACATGCCCTTTGGAAAAATTCTTTGGCTTCAGCAGCTTTTTCAATAGACTCTTCTTCAGAACTAGCTCTAAAAGTTTTCACCAACTGTCCTTCCCCGTCAACAATCAACTGAGAAAATTCTGCCGTGTTCTCACAATAATCATACACACGTTGGAACAATTGTGAGTACATCAATGATGCCAAGAAGTTAAAAGTTTTATCTCCTGTTGGCAAGATGATAAACAAACCTGTTTTTTCATCACCAATACGATCTAAAGCAATATCATCTGTGTCTGTAAGCATTGCCACGTCACTAAGTGAGAAAGCTTGCAGACGCACACCACATGAAATCAAGATACCTTTCAAAGTCTTACCTGCCCCCATTTTGAAAAGCCCATATTGCTTGGCTGCAAAAGATTCTGGGTCAGTTTTAGCAATTTCATCAAAGATATAATCCAGTGGAGATTTAGAGGATGAATCGTTTTCATCAATATCTGCCGCAAGCATCAAACGCATAACGTTTGAAAAGTTCTGTTGATGAGGCTCTGTATAGTGATGCAAATAAGCGATTAAGGCATTTAGCAAAGCCGTTTCTGATTTCTCCCAGAAAGGGTCTCCCCCTTGCTTGTCAGGCGGATTGGTATTTGAAATCAAGGTTGTTACAAGGATTTCAATATCCTTATCTGAGTGGATATAATTGAAAGGGTTATAATGCGAACTCTTCTCCATGTGAGAGATGTTGAAACACTTGATTTTATATCCATAATACTCAAGAAATGGAGCATACTCTTTATAAAGACCACCTGAAGGGTCAGTGATAGCGTATGAACAATTGGCTTGAAGAATATTTGGTCCTACAAAGTTAAATGATTTACCAGCACCAGAACCACCGATGATAAATACATTCATATTCCTTCGGATAGCTGAATTGTTCATAGACATAAACAAATCTTGAGAAAAAATCATGTTATTCTTCCCTGATTTATCTGTCGAGCCAAAAGGTTCTGTAAATTTTTTGTTATAATCATCTAAGTCTGTCAGCCACTTCGCATCTCCTTGAACTGTTTCAGGATCATAGTGCCTTTGCAGGTAGCGTATAATCATATTTAAAACAGTGAAAAATGCAAATGCAAACGTGATTAACACGGTTGTTCCAAACCAGCCCCTTGGAAGAGGAAAGATTCCAAAAGGATTTAAGAAAACATCAAAAAATCCTGAAGAAACCCACTCAACACCTGAACCAGTAGGGTTTTCGCGTTTCATGTGCAAATAATGGATAACCCATAAAACTAGGAATAAGTAAAGAGCTGGCAAAATGATATACCAACGCTTTGTGAATTTGTCCATCCATTTTTCAATAAACTTACTCATTTCTTTTACTTTGCTTTCAAGTAATTTATTCAACAGCTACACCCCCTAACGTCCATCGTCTCGCCCAACTGCGTGTGTTGGCATGTTAGGCTCTGGAGTGTGATCTTGACTAAATCTAGCAATTTCTTGTTCAACATTGCGAACTTTTGGAGGTCCAACAGGTCTATCAAAGACTTCAATGTTTTGTAATTTATCAATGGCAGGCGCAATTGCTTGCATATCCAATCTATATCTAAATGCAATATCCATCAACTCTTTAATATCATCTCGTTGATAACCAAAGGGAACACGCCCCTCTTTAACGCCTGTAAGGACTTTCCCTGCTTCAGCTTGGTAGTGAATCAGTTTTTTTGCCCACTTATTTCCTTTGACAAAAGTAGCATCTCCCCTAACCTTGTTTGCGACAACACGAGAAACTTCTTCCATCAAATGTTTTTCACCAGCGATTTGATTTACCCTTTGCTTCCTTTTTTTATCTTTAAAGTGAGCAATTACGTCCGATAAGCGATATAACACTTTTCGTTTAGTGATATTTGCCAAAGCAGAATTTAACCGCTTTTCAAATTCAGCGTCATCAAAACTAATTTTAGTATCTACTTCTAGAAAAATTTCATCTCCAACTTCTTCAGCGTGCCCAACTTCAAATCCTTGATCTATTCTTTTTACAAATTTATTTTCATTTCCTACAACCCAAACTGGGTCTTTAGTTGAGCCTGTTTGATCTGGAAATCCTTTAGCTTTAGATGCTCTAAAATGGTCTGTATCAGTTGAAAATTCATTCATTTCAGCTTTAACGTTGCCATTAAACAAAACAACTGATTCAGCTAGTAGTGATGAAAAATTTCGCCCTTTAGCCATAGGAGAACCCATGATAGCGGTATGCCCGTTAATTGTTAATAGATAAGTTCCATCTTTCATCTTATCTACCCCAATTGTTTCTCCTGGCAAAATTTGATTACATCCTTCAGTGAGATAAATCATCTGCTCTTTTGTAATATCACCAATTGCAATCATCTCTTTATTTGGAATACGCTTTTTAAGATAAACCTGCGAAGCTTCTTTTCCTGATGTTATTTTACAATAATAAGCAGAAGTATTTAGTAATTGATTAGCAATTTTCCTTTGTTTATCATTATCTTTGCTACGAATTAAAAACCTTTATTCCCTGTAATTTCCTGAATCAAAATAAATGGAATCGCATTTAATCGTAAAGCGCTAATCATTTGTTCTACCATATCGCCACGGCAAGTGAATGAACTAATGTCCCCACCTTTTTCTAGCCACTTCCTTATGGCATCGGCTGCTGGATATTTCTTATGTTTTTTTAGATAATCATTTAATCTCTTTAAAAAACTTTCAACAACCTGTTGAGGATTGTTGATCACTTTTAAGTTGTCACTATTATCAAAGATTTCTTCATAAACCTTATTAGAAACTTTAAAAGCCATTATTTCCCCTTTCAATAAAAGTTTTTATAATAATTTACAATTATAGTATGCCACAAACATTCTCTTTTTATTAAAAACAATAAAAAAAGACCAAAAAAAGGTCTTTTTGTTATTTCAATTCTTCTTCCAACTCTTTTTTTCTTCTGATTTCTTTTTTTATAAATTTCCCAAATTTGACTCAAATCATCAATCATTTCAATAGGTATTTTTTTGAAGTGTTAAAAGCTGTTTTTTTCGTACATTGTAAAAACTTCATAAACGGATAATAATCTAAGTCTAATAAGAAGTCGTCAAATTCGTTTGATTTGTAATTAGATAACAAATTTTTAAAAATTTCATAACGACTTTCAACATTCGAGTTCTTCCAAAAAATCAATCCAATTTTTCTTATAGGTTCAAGATGTTCATCTGGGAGAATCCTTACTCTTTTTGCAAAAAGCTCTTCCAAATAAGTTTTCATCTCAACAACTCCGTCTAAAGAACTTTGATAAACATCTTTATAGTAAATCAAATAAGGCAAATATTTTTTTCCATTTTCTTTTCGATTCCACTAGACTTTAGCAAAAAAACAGTTGGAAAAATCATGTTTCCCATTATAAAAATTTAAAGAAAACTTATTTTTCCCCTCAAGTTTTTGTCTATCAATTTCTTTAGCTACTTCAACATAGTGATTATAGTCCTTTTCCTTTAGGGTTATCATAGACTTTTTTTCATTTTTTTCGCAAACAAACCTTTCTACAAAGACATATTTTTTTGAACACAATATAGTTAATAATTTTTTTGATTTGACTATCTGACTCTACTCTCCAAAAACTCTGGAGCGTATTTGTATTCTCCAATAAAAAAGAAACAAGTAGAACTATCATCTAATTTCTGTTCTACCAATTTTGAATTGATAAAATTGCGAATAGTTTTTTCTCCAGCAATTACTTTATAGTCTTTACCATTGCTTCTATATCGTTCTTCTTTTTCTCGCTGAGAAATATAATCCATCGTTTTGCTTACTAAAAGTTCTAAAATATCCTCTTTCGTTTTTGTAACTTCTAACACTGCTTCTTTTCTCATTGCTCACCTATCCCCCAATATTTTCAGAAGAATCATCTTCGCCTTTTTCTCGCATCAATTTTACCAGTTCTTTTTCATCTTTTACACCCATAAATCTTAACACATCTGTTTGCAGGTCTTTTAAGTTAAAACCTTCTAAACAATCGCTATACCAAGATTTTGTATAAACATCATAGTAAGTAGATGATTTAGGGTAAGTATGAACATAGATACGTTCATTTTTATGAGAATAATATTGGTAATAACAACCATAGACCTTGAATCTAAATTTTGCTGGCTCATCAGCGTCGTAATACATCGGCAACAACAGTTCCGCTACACGTTCAGTTGCGATTACGTCATCCATAGACGTGTGAAAACTTAGCCCAAAATCTGCTCCTAGTTCTTTAGCTGCATTTTCTAATGTTGCAGACTTTAAATTCATCTTTTCTTGAACCATGCGAAGAACATCTAGTTCTGCTTCTGGCTTCAGCTCTACACCACAAGAACGTAACCATAATAACTCCATAAATTTATCATCGAATTTTAAGATGTTGTACCCAGCTAAAATTGGATTGTCGCCAAAGAAAGGACGGATGATTTTTTCATGGGTGTCCCATTCATCCATTTCATCTTTAACTTTTTCATTTGTAATACCATTGACTTTTGAAGCTTCTTCTGGAATTGGAAGGCAAGGGTTGATAAAAACATTTAACCTATCCACTTCTTTAAACAAACCATCTTCATATTTATACTTAATAGCAGACAAAGATAATATCTTACTTGTCTTACTTTTAAGTCCAGTTGTCTCTGCGTCATAAAAAATAATCTGCCAACCCTTCACCAACAAGTCCATAACTTTATCGACTTCTTCTTTATAAGGTCTGCTTGATAAACGAGCCATTATTACCCTCCGTTTTTTCTTTATAAAACCATCTTAGTATAACACAAATTTGTGGTATTGTCAATGTAAAAAAGAGGGCTTCCCCTCTTTTACGTCTTGTTGAAAATAAATCGAGATTCACGCTTTTCAAAATCAACTGCAACTCTTGCTGTAAAACTTCCTCCGTCTTTCTTCTTCATCACACGCTCTTCTGTCATGTGTTTTGTAAAGAAATCATCAATCTCTTTTTTAGTCATACGAACTTGACCAGGAATTGTCCATAACTTAAAACCACATACTTCGTTTGAACAATTCATCATTGCCCCACTTTGAGCCATTTTGTTTTGACAAATTGGGCAATCATAACTAGTAGTGACTTCTTCTTGAATGTATTTTAGAGAGATTTTCCTACTGTCATAATCTAAAACTTTGATAGCTGAGTAAGGTTCGTTTGTTTTACTTAATAAACCTGTACGAACATTTGTTTTACCAGCAGCCAGTAAATTCTCAACATCTTCATCCGTCATCAATTCATCACCAATATCCCTATAAAAAAAGCAAAAATCACAACTTTTACAGAAGATTTGAGTGTCTTTGCGCTTCATTACTGTTGAACAATAAGGACAAGAAAAATCTGTTGGGACTTCTTCTTTAGAGATTAAAGCTTTTGTGCCACCTGAAATAGCACCTGAACGAACTTGCTCTAACATCTTCCTTAATTTTTCATCAGGAATTTCTTTTTTATACATAGATGAATACATTTCAAAATCACAAGAGTGATCTTCAAATCCCGAACAGATATATTTACTATCTGTCTTCATCAATGGTTTCATACAAACTGGGCAAACATATCCAGACTGAGCCATTGGTTTTTTCTGTTTGATTCGTTTTTCTACCTTATCTACATACAAGACGGCATTGTAGGTTGATTTCTTTTTGCCAGCTTGGTCATAATACACTAAGTTTTTTTAATTTCGCGAGTATCTTCACCCTTAATAAGTAAATCAATATCTTCTTGTTTTAGAACAACATCACCTGTTACTTTACCTAGATAAAATTGACAGGTTTTGTCACTATACCCTTCGCAGATATAAGCATTGTCCCCTTCAAACAAACGCTTCCCACAAGCTGGGCATGGTGCTTCCATAACAACAAAGTGGTTTTTGACATTTTCTATCGTTCCATTTTCATTCAAGCGAACCCTTTGTTTGTATTTTTGTTTTCGCTTCGACCCTTTCTTTTGGAAAAACAGCATCGAACACTAAATCTTCACCTTGTTGGAGCTGTTTAAATTCTTCTTTAGTGATAGAATGTCCACCTACATTCCTGAAACCACCTGACATACAGTTGTTTTCTTTGTAGCCAGTACAGTAAAAACTCTTGTCTGTTTGGATAATGTCTCCACCACATTTAGTACATTTGCCGATAACTTCTTTAGAGAAATTAGAGGCTACCGCAGTCATATTACTATTTTTGATTTCTAAAATCATAGCATTAACAAAAGCTTGAATTTCTTTTTCAAAGTCTTCAAAACTACGACTACCTTCAATAATTTCTTCCAAAGCGATTTCCCAACTACCTGTTGTGTCAACTTCTAATAATGAGAAGTTGATTGCTGACAAGTTGTTGTAAATGGTCATCCCAGCTTCAGTAGGTTGCAAAACTTGGTTCTTCCCCTCTTTTTTTAAAGCAACCTGCTTATCAACAAAAACAAGCGTTTTAATCGCTTCTGATAATGTAGCAGGAGTTCCAATCTTCAAGTTCTTTAATTTACTTTTAAGACTCTTATCATCCAAATCTTTCGTTGGGTTTTCACACCATTCTGTTAGTGTACCTGATGTGTAACGTTTTGGACATTGACTTGTTTTTGTAGGCACTGCAAAGTCTTTAACAACAATAATATCACCCTCTTTTACATCTGGAAGTTCAATATCATTGATAGTACGTCGATACAACTCTGTCCATCCTTTTGACACTAACGTTTTTCCTTTTGATGTAAACGTTTTGGTGTTGTCAATCGTAACTACTAAATCAACCTTGTTTTGAACCAAAGGGGGAAGAAAGGCTGCCAAGTAACGCTCTGCAACTAAGATATAAATATTTTTGTTGTTCTTCTGTAAGCGTACTTATATCGGCTTTTTTGCTGGTTGGAACAATTGCAGAGTGTCCGCTATTGCTAACAGCTTTGTCGTTTATCCATTTTTTAGTTGATTTAACTCGCTGAATAGCTTGAGTATTAACTTGTTTTAAAAATGGAATAAGATGTGGAATTGTAACTAATGATTTCAAGTAAACATCTAAGGTTTCTGTACTATCCAAATATTCACAAGTAGAACGTGGATAAGTCAATAGACCAGCTTCATATAAACTTTGTGCAATGTCTTTTGTTTTATCAGTATTGTATCCGAAACGCTTTTCTGATTCAGACTGAAGTGTTGAAAGTTTAAAGAAGTTATTAGCATAAGTTTGAACTTGTTTCTCAGTTTTTTGACTAACAACCCCTTCTTTAGAAGTAGTTGAAATAAATTCTTCAGCTTCTTTTTTAGTTTTGAACCAAACTAAACCAGTAGACTGATCTTTATCATCTTCCGTATCATTCTCTTTTGTTGCATCAACATCTGCTTGATTAAACAATTTTCCTGAGAATCCAATAATGTAATTAGCTTCTACCCCATAGACTGTTTCTGGTTTAAAGTTTAAAATTTCTAACTCTCTACGGCAGATAGTCGCTAACAAAGTAGTTTTTACTCGACCAACAGGAACGCGAGATGTCATTTTAATGGATGTTGCGCGTGAGCCATTCATACCAACAAGGTAGTCAGCATGTTGTCTTGCTTTTCCTGCTTTTAGCGTATTCTGGAAGAAATCTTCGTCGTTACTTCTAAGATTTTGAAGAGTTGGTAAGATTTTTTCTTCTGTCAAAGCATTTTGCCAGTAGCGCATGACAGGTAGTTTATTTCCTAATTTTTCAAGAACAATATCAATCAATAGCTGTCCTTCTCTATCAGGGTCTCCAATATGAAGAACGAAGTCATAATTACCACTGTTCAAGTGGTTTTTGATATTATCAAAGCGCTCTTGAGAAGTTGGAAATCTTCTAGTCTCATCTTTTTTCTTACCTTTACCACTAACTTCTTCTTGAACAACTGCATATTGCCATCCATGAAGAGATTGTTCTGTTATTGGTAGGTTATCCCAAGACCATGTTTTATACTCTTCGTTTGCTTCATCTGGATGTAGAAGTCTTAATAAGTGACCTCTTTGAGCAACAAAGTCTAGTTCATAAGGGATGTCTTTTTTATGTTTTTTGTAAACACCTCCGATTGCTTCTACAATTTTAGGCTTTTCACAAATAGCTAAACCTCTTTTACCTCTTACATCAAATCCAATCATTAAAAATAATTCTCCTTATATACTATACTGGTGAGTTCATGATAGATAATTCTTCAAAAACATCTTCGTTTTTGACTGTGAATTTTTTATCTGTTTCTTTAGTGGAGATAATAGTTTCCTCATTCCCCACTTCAAATGTAGCTTCAAAGACCTTCCCAGTATCTTTGTCTTTATAAATAGCAACTTTATTTTCAACTTTGACTAACTCGAATTTATCATGGAGCTTTATTGCTGGAGTTTGACGAGCTTGATAAGTCAAGTATCCTCCACTAAAAATGGTGATTAAAGCAACTAACTCCAAAAAAAACTGAGAAAATTTTTCCCACTTTTCAACCTTGTGACTTAGCACCTCAATCAACAAAATAGTTGAAATGATGAGACCTGTAAATAATAGACTCCATCCAATTACTGTCAAAAAAAATGCTTTTACGTCATTGGAATATCCAAGGTAACGCATTAACTCCGCCATATCAGCTCTCCTTCATATTTTTATATCGGCTGTGCAGGAGTCGAACCTACCTGTGATTTTATGATTATATCACATTCCATCATCAACAGCCTTCGGAAACTACCCAAAAATTGATTCTTGTTCACTATCCACTAAGATAGCTATTTGTCTTATGGTCTCCGTTAATACCGATACAACAATAATTAACGAAGTTCCTGAAAAAGCAATTTTTGCATCAAACAAACCTGAAACAATCATTGGTATCGTACAGATAATAGCTAAGAAGATAACCCCTATCAAAATCAAAGGTTTTGATATATTTAGCAGATAATCTTCTGTATCCTTTCCTGGTCTAACGTTAGGAATTGTTGTTGAGTTTCTTTTGAAGTTATTTGCAATCTCTGCTGGGTTGAATGACATTTCAGTGTAGTAATAAGCAAAGAATACTAATAAAGCAAGATAAAGGAGATACCCAATTGTTTGTTTCCAAGACGATAAAACAAACCAGTTGTCTTGGATTGTCGCCAAATACAAACTTCTCCATTTACCAGTAAGTTCTATCCCTAATAAAGAAATAAATATTGCTGGCAGAGATAGCATTGTGGATGCAAAGATGACAGGCATGATGCTACTTGTGTTCATTTTTAAAGGAATGTAACTATCAGAGTTTTTTCTACCTCTTAATTTTCCTCCATACTGAATAGGGATTTTTCTTGTTGCTTCATTCCCAATAATTGTCAGTACAACAGTCGTAATAATGACAGAAATAATAATAATTGTCGCAAAAGTAGCTATGTAGACATCCTTGCCTGAAATAAATTTTTGATACAAAGAACTAATATCATTAGGGATTTTTGATAAAACATTGACTAACAAAATCAATGATAAGCCGTTTCCAATTCCGTTTCTTGTTATTAAATTAGATAACCATAACAAAAATTGAATACCCAGCCATCAACGAAATGAGAATTGTGGTGAGTGGAAGCCACCCTCCAATTACAAAGTGAGCTTTACGATAAGCTAGGGCAATAAACAAAGATTGAAAGAAGGCTAGTCCAAAACTAATGTTTTGTGTATATCTAGACAAAAAGCTTCCTCCTAATTCCCCTTCTCTTTGCAAATTTTCAAGAGAAGGGAAGATGATTGCTAATAATTGAATGATAATTGATGCAGTGATGTAAGGGACGATACTGAGAGAAAACACAGAGAAATTCTCTATTCCTCCACCACTAATAGAAGTGTAAAAAGGATAAAAGCTGGATTAGAAAAAAATTTTTTTCTTAAATACCCAACATTTACCCAAGGAATTGTAATTTGAGTTAAAAATTCTTACTAAAAAAATAATATAGCTAAAGTAAAAACAAATTTTTCTTTAGTATTTCTCTATTTTTTTAAATAGCTTCTTTATTTTATTTTCTTTTTTTCATAAAAATTATTTTTAACACATATTTTTTTAAAATATGTCAATTGATTTTCTTTTTTTATTTTTTTGCTATACTGGATTGAAAAAAATATAGAAATGAGTTTTGTTTATGGATATTTTTTTCATCTCTCTATTATCCGCTTTAATTATTCTAAGCATTGGTTTAACTTACTTTGTATGGAAAAAAAGATTTGCAACAGACGACCTCTTTAGTCCATCAAAAAAAGGAAAAATTACAAAAACATGATTGGATAGTCGGAATATTATCCTTAGCATTTGTTTTAACACTATTAACTCTTCAAATAATAAAAATAGAGCTACCTTTTGGTAACTCTATTATTTTTTTATCATTTTCTGTTACTAATATCAATTAACATTCTCCTTTTTTTTCATTTCTACATAAAAATACAATATCATTATGTTACTTGTCAATCCAAAAAAATACCAAAAATACCCTTGTTTTTTTAAAAATAAATTAGTTTTTTTATATAAAACTATTGACAATAACACAAATTTGTGTTATACTTATAATATCTTAATTAAAGAAAAATAAGAAAGTAAAAAAACAGAGGTAAAAAAACACATGTCTAACAATAAAGTTACAAAAACTGCATCACTAACAGCTCTTGCGGCTGCTGTCGCTGGAGGAACTGGGATTGTTTCTGCAAATGAAAAAAACACCCCAGTAGTTCCTATTGATTCTCCTGATGTAACGTCAGAAACTTCTGAGCAACACGTTACTCCTACAACATCCATTCCTCAAGTTGAGGGTGTTGAAGTTTCAAATGGAACTGCTCTTGTGACAAAAACACCAACTGAAGCTGTTGTTGAAGAAGCGAAAGAAATCAAAGATCAAGCTGACCAAGCTGTTGGAGTTCAAACTCCTGTTGTTGAAGAAGCGAAGAAACAAGAAGCTGCAACTGCTGGGGCAGAAGATAGTGCTAAACAAGCTCTTGAACAAGCTGAACAAAAGAAAAAGGCTGCAACTCCTGAAGCGATTGAAGGAACAAAAAGTGCGATTGGCGCTTCTAAGAAAGAAGTAACGACACACACAGAAAAAATTGATTCTTTGAAAGAGCAACAAAATCAGGTGCAAGGAAAGAAAAATACACAAGAAGCTGTTGTTAAGGATGCTACGGAAGCTACGAACAAACAAGCTGAAAAAGTAGTTGGTGCTAAAAAGAACGTTCAAAACGCTCAAGATGTTCTAAATGGAACTGGCGCTGATAAAGTCATCAAAGAAGAAAAAGATGCTAAGAAGGACTTGAAAGCTAAACAAGCTATCGTTAAAAATGCTAAACAAGCTCTTGAAAAAGCACAAACTACGGATGCAACAAAAATTCGTAAATTAAACGATGCAAAAGAGCTTGAGGCAGAGCAAAAGCGTGCTTTTGAACAAGCGACTGATACTCTTTCAAACGCAACGCAAGCTCACAACGAAGCTTCTTCTAAATTTGGTGTAACCCAACAAAACAAAGATAATGCACAAACTGTTCTTGACGGAACTGGTACAAAAGCTATTCTTAACGAGCGTGATGATGCTGAGTCTGATTTGGCTACTAAAAAATCAGAATATGAAAATGCTTCTAAAAAGCTGGATGACGCAAAACGTGCAGATGCTAAAAAAGCAGAAAAAGTTGCTCAAGCGACAACCAACTTGGACCAAGTTACTGCAACATTGAACCGAGCAAAAGGTGTTTGGTCTGATGCTCAAACTGCCGCAAACCAAGCTTCTAATGAGTTGAAAAATAAGAAAAAGGCTAAAAAGAAAGCTCAAGAAACTTTGGATGCTTCTGAAGGAAAAGTAGCTAGTGTTACAAATGAACGTGACAATGCCAAGTCTGACTTAGCAACCAAAGAAAATGCTCTTGCAAATGCTACCACAAACTTGGAAGATGCAAAAGGCAAAGATGCTGAAAAAGTTGAGCAACTTCATTTATTGGATGAAGCTAAAATTCAAGCTGAAGAGGAGGAAGCTACAACTAAAAAAGCTGAAACAAAAGCTCAAGGTGGCGCAAACCTCGCTTCAACTAAACTTCAAAAAGCTACTGATGATGAAAAAGAGGCAAAAGACAGTCTTACTTCATCTGAAAGTCGCTTGGAAGGTGTTACAACTGAACGTGACAATGCTAAATCTGACTTAGCAACTAAGCAAGCCAAAAAAGAGGATGCTGAACGCAAGTTAGAAGATGCGAAAAAGGAAGATGCCCAAAAACACTCTGACATCCAAGATTTGAAGACTTTAAAAGGTCAACAAGAAGATACTGTTCGTGAAACAACTCAAGAACTAACTGATGCAACATCTGTCGCTGAAAACGCTGAAAATGCTAAAAATGAAGCCGATAAAGCTGTTGATACGCTTGAAAAACAAATCTCTGCTATCAAGAACTTGACCATTCCTCAACTGCCACAAAATGTTATCTCGGCATACAAAACTTACTTGACTGATGAAAGCGAAGCAAATAAGCACGCTTTGAACAACGCCATTCAAGCATGGTTCAAGGGTAGCAAATATGATTTTGGAGAACGCCAATTTGAATGGTCTCAAGAGTTGCAACAAACTGTCTTTAAAGGTTGGGCGAATAAAAATATTGTCCTGCCAATTGACGATACAGTTGTAAATCTTGATAATCCAACAGATGAGCAAATTAAGGCTTTGAGTCATTACTACACTCTTCTAGTAAACAACCTCCAAGATCAAATTTGGGGAGCACACAACCTTATCGTTACCAAAGAATCTATTCAAGGTATTCGAGCAATCACTAAGAATTATGCTGATGAAAATAAGCCTTACAATAGCGGGCATAGCAACACAGCTTTGGAAAATGACGGAGTGGATAGCGTAAAATGGAACGGAGAAATTCTCAATTACACAAACACATTGAGTAATACTTCATCTTTGGAAAAAGCTATCAACACTGAAAAAACTCGTAAGCAACTATGTCTCAACTTTACCGTGAAGTTTATGATGCAGTTCTAGCGTTTATGGTTCGAGATATTCATGCCGATTTTGGGCACATGAAGGGAATGGTTGGACGTGTCGCACCAACTTATCCAAGTGCAGTTGGCGGAAATATCAGTTATACTAAGAATAATGTTGGACGTATGCACTTTGTTCAGTTTGCAGGACAAAATGCTCATACAGAGACAACTCTTAATCCTACAACTGGGGAACGCACTTCTGTCCACATTGATGACTACTACGATAAAGGTATCGCAAAACCACTCCCAACTCCATTTGACACCAGCAAGATGGAAGAAGATTTGGTACAAGCTAAGGAAACGCAAGTTTCTGCCCTTACCACTCATAACAACGCTCAACGTCGTTTAAGTGCTGCTAAACGTGCAGATGAAACTGCAAAATCTGAACTTGCAACTACCACAACTCGTCTTAACACATTGTTAAATACACAAGATTTGACTCCTAATGCAGAGCGTGTTCTTGATACTGCTAAATCAGAATTAAGCCAAGCGGAATTGCGCAATACAAACGCAAACACTGCTTATGTAAATCTTATTCAAGAGATTGAGGATAAACGCGCTACTCACAAAGTAACAGAAAAAGCCTTGTCTAAAGCAACTGTCGCAAACAAGGTTGCACAAGAAGCTCTTGAAGAAGCAACTACTGCACATAATAATGATCTTAATAAACTAAATAGCATTAAAGACACCATCAAACGCACAAAAGCTATTAAGGACTTAACTCCTGAAGCTCAAACCACCTTTGATACTGCTAAAGCAGAACATCAAACCGCTAAAACGCGACTTGCAACTGCTGAAAAAGCTTTGACTGACCTTAACAACGAAATCAACACAAATAGTGATGCTCTCAACACAGCTAAGTCAGAATTGCGCCAAGCGGAACAAACTGACAAGGACGCACAAGCTACTCTCAAAGAAGCAACTTCTGTTAAGAACACTGCTTCTGAAGCACTTGATGCCGCAAAAGATGCTCTTTATAAAGCAAATGCGATTAAGGATTTGACTCCTGAAGCTCAAGCTACATTTGACCAAGCAGAACTAGCCTACAATACAGCTAAAACTCGTTTGGAAAATGCAAAAACTGCTGTCAACAACTTGAACGCTGACCTTAAAGTGAAACGCCAAGCTTTGGAAGATGCTGTTAAAGCCCTAAAAGAAGCTGAAACCCTTGCGAAAACTACAAAAGCTGAATTGGAAGTTGCACAAGCTACTTATCAAAAATCTAATGATAAGCTTACAGCCACTCGCAAAGTGATTGCGACACTAGAAGCAACTAAGGACCTAACTCCTGATGCTCAAAAAGCTTACGACGAAGCTCTTGAGGCAGAAACTCTTGCAGAAAAACGCTTGTCAGATGCTAAAGTAGCTGTTGAGAATCTAACTGCTGATGTGAAGACTAAACAAGAAGCTTTGAATAATGCGCAAGCTGAACTTGCACAAGAAGAGAAAGCTCTTGAAGAACTCAAGGAAAAACAAGCCCAAGAGGAAAAAGTTCTAGCAACAATTCAAGCCCAACTAGACGACTTGAAAACTCAAGAAAAAACTGTTCGTGCAGAAATTGCTAAAATCGAAGACAGCATCAAAGAGATGGAAGTTCTTCTTGATAGTCTCATCCATGCTCCTGAAAACCACGAAGTCGCAAAAGAAGAGTACGAAAAAGCTCTTGAAGCTCACCGCCTAGCTCTTCAAACTCTTGAAGCAGAACAAGCTAAACTAAACGCTCTCCTCCAAAACCAATTGGATGCCAAAGCCCAGTATGAGGCTGTTCTTGAAGCTTACAACAAACATCAAGATGATGTAAACAAAGCTGAAGAAATCCTTTCTTACAAACGCTTAAACAATCGTATTGGTCAAGAATTAGTTCAAAGCTTTGACGTTGCTTACACTGGAAACTTTGTAACAACAAAAGAAAATGCAACAGATACTTATGCAGGGAATAAACGCTTGCCTCAAACAAATGAAGCACAATCTGTTCTCAGTCTTGTTGGATTCTTGATCGGAGGGACAATACTTCTTTCTACTAAGAAAAAAGAAGATTAAGCCTAACAAAAAAGTCATTCATTACGAATGGCTTTTTTATATATTATCTTTGCAACTTAGACAACAAAGAGATTTTACAATTCATAAAACTAATAAAAAGAACAAGGGATAAACCTCGTTCTTTTTTTATCTAAATTTTCTCTACAAAACTAATTTCCAATCTTTTGTTTAGAGATGTAGCAATTTCGCTCAGTAAATGAACGGTTGGAATCATTGCTCCAGTTTCAATTCTTGCAATAGTTGATTGCGGCTTTCCAACACGTTTAGCAAATTCATCCTGGGTTAAACCTAATTCTAACCTTAATTCTTTTAGCAAAACAGATATTTTTGATTTCATTATTTTTTCCTCATTATTTCATCAATTTTTGGATATTCAATTCATATAAAAGGTTACGTTTTTGATCTTCATTGAAGTATTCACTTGATACCTTTTTAAATTCTTCGCTATCCATTGTAATTCCAGTCTTTTTAGATAAAGCCTCTAAAATCAATTCATCTTTAATTCTTTCTAACACATACTCAGAACGTCCTGCTAAGTAATCGCTCTTACTTGAACCAGTCTTTTGGAAGAACTCATCTTCATCTTTGTACTTAACTCCTAGAAAGAATTTTTTATACTCTTCTTCTAGCTTAGAGATGACTTTAGCTGGATAGAAGTTTACTTTAGTTTTTTCTTTTATCTGCAACTTGATTTCTTTTAATCTTATTAAATTGATTTGAATAATTAGCGTTGTCAAGCATAGCTTGATAAATCTTATCTACTTCTTCTTTACTTGGTTCATCTGGTCTCACAAGTTTACTAGAGATAATCGTAAAGTTAATCGTCTTTCCTGCAAACAAAGGATTATCATAATCTGCTGGATAGGTAATGTCAACAACTTTTTCTTCAGTTGGTTTCATTCCTTTTATTTGTTCTTCTAATAGCCTATCTATTAGTTTTGCTCCAATAGTCACCCTGTTGCCTCGAATAGAAAACCCATCTAAGAATTTATCGCCCTCTTTTGCAGTGACCGTCACAATAATTGTGTCTCCTAATTGCGCTCTTGCGTTACTATCTTCAACTTCACGTCCAGTCTTTGAAAGTCTAGCTTGCAACAAAGCGTCATCTCTATTAGGTTGATAATTATTAGCTTGACCAATTAGACTAGATACATCTGGAATCTCAATAGCCTTACTAATGTCGTAATCCCCTTGGACGATTTCAACCCCATCATTAGCAGCAGTTGCAGAGTTGTCAAAAGCGTCTTTTTTATTATCTTCAATCTTTTTAGGGCTTTCTTTGTTTTGAGTTGCCTTGATCTCATTGATTTGACTCAATTCTTGTGGTTTTTGCAATAAATACATTGCTAAAACTCCGATTGATAAAAGACTTACCCCACCAACCCACACTTTCTTATTTTTAAGTAAATCCATTACAGTATTCTTATTCATGTTCGCACCATCTTCCTTTATTATATATATTTACAGAATCCTTTTTTAAAAGACTCTGGGAATAACAAGCTTCTTTTTCCTATGTCTTTAAAGTCAATTTCGATTGCATTGTCTGTATAGCGCACAACTTTACCTTCACCATAGGTTGTATGCTGAACTTTTGCCCCTGGCAATTTTTTCTTAATAGAAGGATTCGTCTTTTCTTTATAATCATTCAACAATTCTTCTAAGAAGATAGACATTTTACTGTTAAAGCTCACAAATAGTTTATCAACAGCACGGGTCATTGCCACATACAAAATTCGACGCTCTTCTTCAATATTACCATCCATGATAGATAATTTGCTGGGTAATACACCATTATCTACACCAATCGCAAAAACAACTTTCCACTCTAGTCCTTTGGATTTGTGCATAGTTGTTAGTTTAACACCATTATCCACTTTTTTACGATTCAATTCCTGCGTTTTTAAAACTATAAAGTTAGCATGTTTCAACCATGCTTCAACACTGCGGAAGTTTAGCGCATCTTCTTTTAGAAGATTGAACAATTCTATCTCATCTTTAACGTCTTCGTTTTTCATCTGAGCAACACTTTTCAAATGTTTTAAGTAGTTAATCTTTGAAGAATTTTCTAAACGCTCCATCACTTCTTCAGGAGTTGTTTGATGAGTAATTTTCCCATAACCGAAGTTTTCAAACAATACTTGAATATCTTTTTCTGCGTTCGTATATCTCCAAGAATCTCTTGAATATCTCAAAGATTCGATTGCTGCTAAAAATGATTCTTTGTTAAAAGGAACTCCTTTAAAAGACCGTATGTTCAAGTATCTATTAGGGTGATTTAAAATAGTGTAGAGATTACTTTGATACTTATTCTCTCTGCCTAGAGATAATTCTATGTAAGCTTTAATATCTTTGAAGATATAAGACTCGTAAATAGACTTTATTTTTTCAGTTGAGCTAAAAGGAATGTTCTTTCTAGATAAAAATTCAGCAGGAACTTCAGCTTGTTTATTTGTACGAAAGAGGATAGCCATATCATTATACTCGACACCCTCTTCGTGCAATTGCTGAATTTTCTCTGATACCAAAGCCATTTCTTCTAACTTACCTTTAGCCTCAAGAAAGACAACTTCCCCTTCGATTCCTTTTTGACCTCTAAATGAAATAAAATCTTTGTCAAAGCGAACTTTATTTCTCTTAATTAAAGTATCTGCATAATCAACAATTTTTTGAGCAGAACGATAGTTGGTACTCATGTTGATTTCGACAGCATCTTCGAAGTCTTTGCTAAAGGTCATCATGATACTTGGGTCAGCACCTCTCCATGAATACAAAGATTGGTCATCATCTCCAACAACACAAAGATTTCTAGTTCTTTTAATCAAATGATAGATAATATCTTTTTGAATCTGGTTTGTATCCTGATATTCATCTACCTGAATGTAATCAAAATAACTTCCCCATTTGTCAGCAATTTCTTTATTAGAAGATAATAACTCTTCACATTTGACCAACATATCATCAAAATCTATTTTCCCACTATTTCGCTTTTCAGCTTCATAAGCGTTGTATATGCGAACAAAAAGTTCCTTGTCGCATCCTGATGGATTGTATTTATTTAAAGGTATGTAACTATTACGAACCACAGACATTTCCGTAGCAATCGTTTTAGCCATCTCCCATGCGTCTGTGACATAGATGTTATTTTTTAGCTGATTTACTAAAAACTCCATTTTTTGAGTTTCGCTTATTAGAGACTCTGAAGTATAACCTAGTTCAGCTTTTAAAATATAAAAGCAAAGTGAGTGAATAGTCATAAACGTCACTCCTGGATTGCTTTTATAAAGCTTCACATATCGTTCTTGCATATCTTTCGCAGCCGAGTTAGCAAAAGTAATCATTAACACCCTTTTGGGGTCAACACCATGCTTGATAATATTATTGATTCTTCTTACCAAGGTAGTTGTTTTCCCAGAACCAGGGCATGAAATAACATTGACTGGTCCATGAATAGTTTGGATTGCTTTTTCTTGAGCAATATTCTTTTCTAGCATCGACTTCCTCCTGCAATGTTTCATGTGAAACATTGCGTTTTAAACTGTCTAATTCTGTTACTTCTACAATTTCAAATAAATCATTCATATCTCCAATTCCAAGTGCGCAAGCGATTGTTGTAAAATGAGCTTTGTTAATACTATTCGTTTGGTTACTACAAATTCTTTTGAATTTGTGTCTGACTAATTCCTGTCATCTTCACAAGGTCTTTTTTTGCAACAAACCTTTTCCTCTTAAAAATCTTTTGCTACTTTGTTTTTTAATACATAATTTTTTTCTTCAATTTGTTTCATACTGTCCCCTTTCTTATTCATTTGACTTTTTGAATATTTTTTTCGATACAATTATACCACAAAAACAGTGGTTTTTACAAGTTTTTTTCAGATAATGTTTACTATATAAGGGAGTTTTTTTATGTATTTTTTTTATAAAAAAATAGCAATTCTAGTTTTTACTATTATCAATTTTGCTCTGCTTTCAAAAACTTTTTTTATCGTTACTAAAAAAATTGCAACAGTTAAACAAGCCAGCATCCAAAAAAATATAGCCTAGTAAATCTAACAGCAAAGCAACAAGTTTTTAATAGACAAAGATGTCGCTGCCAAAAATCAATAATATTGTCACTAATGCTAAAAAAATTAAGATGATTATCTTTTGGTGTTACATTATCTTGTTTTTTTATTAGTATTATCACTATTCGTAATTTACTAAATACATAAATAGCTATTTATGTATTTACATATTTACATAAATAATAAAAATCCAAAAAAAGTACGTCAGTAAGCTATTCCTCTAGTTATTGGAAGAATATGCTTGCTGATTTTTTTATTTATGTATTTAGTTATTTACATAAATACATAAATACCAAAAATAACTATTGACATTTTATATCAAATGTGCTATAATAATATCAATCAAAAAAGAAAGTTGGCAAAATATGTCTAAAAAACGTGGATTCAAATTAGTATCAGAATATGCAGGAGAAGAACACTTGCTCCCTAGACGAGAAACAGCTCACGCTGCTGGTTATGATTTAAAAGCTGCTGAAACTGTCACCATTCAGCCAGGCGAGATTAAGCTGATTCCTACTGGGTTGAAGGCTTACATGCAAGAAGATGAGGTTTTGTATCTTTATGACCGTTCTTCTAACCCTATCAAACAAGGTCTTGTTTTGGTGAACTCAGTTGGGGTGATTGACAGTGATTATTACAACAATCCTTCAAATGAAGGTTTGATGTTTGGACAGTTCAAAAATATCACTGAAAAACCTATCACGGTTGTTGCTGGAACTCGCATCATGCAAGGTGTCTTCTCTAAATATTTGGTAGTTGACAATGATGTTGCTGGCGGTGAGCGAACTGGTGGTTTTGGTTCAACTGGTAAATAAGCATTTTTGTATTTATGTATTTAGTTATTTATGTATTTATATAAATAACTAAATACACTATTTTAGTTAAGGAAGGTTTAAGTTTATGGAAGTCGAATATTATTGCAATAATTGTGGGGAGCATTTTTTCTCAGAAAGTGAAGGAACATCCACTCCTCCTTGTCCTTATTGTGGTTCAAATGATGTTTGGGATTACTAAAAGAAAGGGATAAAATGAGCGTTCAAGATTTACAACGTTTAGGGAATGTTTCTGCTGGAAATAAAGAAGAGTCTATCTTTAGAGTCTTTGCTTATCTAAATACTCGTGGAGATTTTTCACCTATTGAGATCAAACAAAAAGTCTTGGTAAAAACTGCGACTGTTATAAAGTATTTACGAACAATTCAAAAAGCACAATTCTTTAATAAAGATTATAAAGAAAGACTTGATAGACCTTTTGAAAAACAAGTGTTCGCAAATGCAGTTGGAGAGCAGAAAGAACTTGCTGAAAGATGTTTGTCTGTTTGGAGAAAAAATGCGGAAGAATCTTCTGATGATTCGTGGAAAGAAAAAAATACAGAATTGCTTCAATATATTTATAGTGATAACCCTTACGTTTCAAAAGAGTTATTTTATGCTAGGTTAGAGCAATCTATTTTAGTTTATGAGTTTTTGAAGAAAAAAGAAAGCAACCAATAAGAACTTCTTGTTGGTTGCTTTTTGTTTGTTTAAGTATTTAAGTATTTATGTAAATATATAAATACTTAAATACCAATAAAATATTTTTTTCTCTAAATATATCCTTCCTCTTTTTATCACTATTTTATGATATAATGAGTTGTGTTGTAAGACAAAAAAAGAGTCGTTCAACGACTACTTCAATTTCTTATTATTTGGAATTTTTTTCAAGTTTTTCGAGGCTTATTCAAAAAAATTCCATTACTTAAACTGATAAGATGCGCCAACATCTTAATCAAAAAAACAAAAATATTCAAAAACACTTTTTGTAAAGTCTATTTATGCTCATGCTACTCTGTACCTATGCTTTATGCTTATGCTACTTTGTGCTTATGCTATAAACTTTATACAAAAAAAGGTTTTTTTGAAGTGCTTTTTGTTGTACTTTATAATAATAATTCTATCAAAAAAACATACAATAGTCAATAAAAAAACATTCAAAAAAATTTACTAAATAGTTAAATACATAAATAACTAAATATATATTTACATAAATAGTTATTTAGTTAGTTCGAAAGAAAGGGGGGATAAATCTTGTTAGGTCAATACGGATTATTTGAAGAGCAGTTAAGGGGTTTAAAGGGAGTTGAACGCTTAGATAAACTCTTTTATTTATTAACCAGCTCTAAAGGAAAACAAATCAGTTTATCTTATTATCTTCAAGAAAACTGGTCAGCAACCATCAAGTCTTTGGCTGAAGTTGACGAAAAAGCTGGCTGCGGAAAAAGTTTTTGAACTCATTAACACAAAAGGTCAAAAGAAAGATTTTTGCTTATGACAGAAGTATCAAACCTTGCTTAATGATTGATGAAAACAATAGTCACTCCTTTAGTTTTGCTAATGTAGAAGATATTGTTGAGCAATTAAAGAAAAATGAATCTGCTTCTATCTTTGAAACTCAAGTCAGGTGTAAATACAAAAAACCTGAATTTGTAAAAGAATACGGGGAGTTATATCAAAAACCTTTGCACGCCTACCTAAAAGGTAAAGGTTACAATGATGATTGTGATGGAATTATGTCTCTCACAGTAGATTTTTGATAGTGATGCTGATAAAAAGACAATTTCTGAACTTATTTCATCTTCTAATAATAAAGCCTTAAACGAAAACAGAAGCAAAGCTTTTTACGCTGATAGTATTTCACAATTTGCCTTGTTGTTTCACGAGAAACTTCCTAAAGATTTAGAACCTACAAGTATTCGGTTTACAGGAAGAGGCTTCCAATTTGTTTATGCTTTAGAAACTCCTTTTTACTTTAATAAATTAAAAGAAGAGGAAAAAGAAAAACAGAAAAAATTTGTCTTAGACGTGCTTTTGTGGTTAAGAAGAAGTTTGGAAATTGAATTAAATCGTTTTTTTCTTCTGAAAGCAGTGGGCTTTTGCCTCATGGGGTATCTTTCCATATAGATAAAGTTTTTGAACGAAATCTCTATCAAACTCGTAGAGTTCCTGGTAGTCTAAATTTAAAAACAGGCTTATCCACAGCTTATATCTTCTTGCAAAAGCATCCTTTACAGAAAGCAATTCATTTAAGGGAATTGGTAGATTACTGTAAAGAAAATTATAAAGAGGAATTTTTTGGGAATCAATACCAAACTGTTGCTTTTAAAACAACTGGGCAATATTCACAAGAAGAGTGCCTACTATTTGCAAAAACTAGGCTTGCTAATTTAACAAATCTGATTCATTTTAAAAGAAGTAATGAAACTTTAGTTGGAAGCCGACATAATTTTTTAACTCAAATCGCAAATAGCATTGCTGATGTCTTAAAGCATCAAAATGAAGGATGTGAACCTTCGATTGTTGAATTATTAAGTAAGGTAGTAACTTTTAATGCTGACCATCTAAAAGATGTTGCTTTAAACTTTTCAGAAGTGCGCTCTCTTACAAAAAGGAGTTCTAAAAAGAAGGACTAAGATTTTACAAAGAGGGGATAGTACAAATTTAAGTAATCAGACAGTCATTAACTTTTTAGACCTAACAGACAAAGAACAAACTTTTTTAAAAAAAGCTTCGCAACAAGTCAAGCGAGCAGGTTTGTCTTTGCATAATAAATATTCTTTAGAAGCTAAAATTGTTAAGGTTTATGAATTGAAAAAAAGAAGGATACTCTTATAAAGAAATCTCTGCATTGACTGGCATTGCTTTGTCAACAGTTTACCGTTATGTAACTAGTTTTTATCAAAAAAATTAAAAGCAAGAAAAATTTTTCTTAAATTGAAGAAAGAAAAAGAACTTTTAAAAACATGAACTTAAAACTAATCAAAAAAAGCTATTTATGATTTAGTTTATGAAGATTTTACAAAATTGATCTTGATGAAGAAATTGTCTTCTGGATTATCAAAAAAATCTTTAGCTTAAAAATAACAATAAATACTAAAAAGATCAATCAAAAAGATTGTAGAAGAATTTTTATCAAATCATCCATTCGATCTTTAAGCACAGAACTCTTCGTGAACTGAAGAAACTGAGAGATTTTTGTGGATGAAATTATCAATCTGTTGTTAGAAAAATAATTCTATTTATAGTATTATCAACGAATACTCCTTAATCTATTACTTATCAAAAGAAAAAAACAGAAGAAGAATATATTGCTGGATATTATAAACGAATCAACACCTGCTTTAAACATTTGATTTCAACAATTATTTCTAAACATGTAGATAAAATAAAAACATGTAAGAACGATTTCGTTCTTTAAAAAAATGAATTGTTACTAACTAAATATAAAGAGTATTATTCTGAATTACCTTTTCCTGATTTTCTATTAGTGCAATAGTTTTATAAATAATAAGTAAATCAGAGGGATTAACTCTCTTAGATAGAGGTAATAGACGTATATACCTATATTAGTCCCTAAAAAAATGAGAAAAAAATAAAACTAAATAATCTAGAAATTTTCAAAAAAATAAACTTTTTGAAAAGAGTTTTTTTCTATACTCTTTTTTTACTATTTTTTTTATTTTTTTAAAAAAATACTTGACTTATTTCTAAATATGTGATATAATTCTATTATAGTTAAATAAGAAATCTTTTTTTAGCTATAAATTCCTCTATATATTTTTCATTTCAAGTTAGTGTTAAAAAAACACTACCTCCTCCGATTTTTACATTTTTTTATACCCCTGATGAACTCTCGAAATGGTATCCAGGGGTATTTTTTTATATGAAAAAGAAAGCTTCTTTTGAAACTTTCTTTTTTTGTTTTACCGATCCGATACCGTTGATAGACTTAGTTGGAGCTTGCATCGTTGGTGCATTACCGCTGATTACAGGCTTAACATCTTTGTCTCCAAGACTAGGAGCTTGTTTATCTTTGATGGCATTTGTTTTATCTTTAGTGTCTTTTTGAATACTTTCGATTTGTTTTTTCATTCCACTCTTAGCTTTATCTGTGCTTTCTTGAGCGCTCTTCTTCATATCTTCAAGTTTTTTTCTTGAGGAGTGAGAGGTTTAGATTCTTTAGAATCTCCGCGAGACTTCTCTTTGTTTTCCTTCCCCTGTTCTGAAGCGTCTTTTTCAACACTTTCAGTTTGTTTTTTCATACTCTCGCGCCCTTTGTCAGAGTGAGTTTGAGCATCTTTGACCATATCATTAACTTTTTCTTTATTTTGATAATTTTCAGGAAGGTCAAAGTTCTTCGCCATGTATTTATCAATACCACCTTGTTGCTCAATCCCTTTCATAACAAGTTTCAATTCAGTTTCTTGTTGAGGAGTAAATGAGCCAGGATTGTTTTCAAGACGATCTTTAATTTTATGAAGGTCTGAGCGCAACTGAACAGTAGCTTCTTTAACAGCAGCCGCACGCTCGGATTTAGGCTTTGTCAAGATGCTAGAGAACGGTTTGTCAGCCCCTTCTTTTCCATTTGCGAGCGTACTCATGTTTTTGGCGAAGCTATCCATCTTATTCAATTCGTTTCCATAAATAAAGACTGATGATGCACCACCAAGACCTTTAAGTCCTAATTCTTTGGCGTTATGGATTTCACCTTTTTCAAGAGCATTTATAACTTCTTTAGAAGACATTTTAGGACCAATGAGAGTTTCACCATTCAGTGTTGGAGCACCATCTTTTGTCTTGAAGAGTAGATTTTCTGTCCCGTTTGCAATCCCTTGAAGGATTTGACCTGGGGCTTTTAGAACGCCACCAAGAACTTTGGTTGCGCCTTGAAATAGATTTCCAGGGAGTTTCAATACTTCACCTGTGAAGTTCCCTACGCCTTTAATAAGCTCACCTGGGACTTTTAGAACGCCACCAACAATTCCTGTTGCTCCTTTGACGATACCACCAGTAAGTTCCCAACTACCTTTAACTAAATCTCCAGCAGTTTTTCCAAGTAGGGCTTCAGTTCCAGAACCAATAGCTTGTCCAGCAGCACTAAAACCTTTTCCAACCAAGTCTCCTGTTCCTTGAACAAGTGCACCAGGTGCTTGTGTAGCATCCCCCACAAGTTTTGTAACTTTTTGAACCCCCTCACCAGGCGCTTTTGCAACACCTCCTACAAAGTCTCCTGCTTTTTCAACAGCAACTCCAGGAATTGTCATCCCTGTTCCAACAATTTTAGTGACATCATTAGCAGTTTTTGCAACACCCTTAGTTGCATCAATTGCGACGTTCCCAGCACCAGTTAAAGCTTGTTCAACCCCTTTTGTAAGTTCTGAATTTCCAGCAACTTTATCATATAATGACTTAGTTTGTGATAAAATTTGTTCTTGTTGATTTTTCCTTTTCAGCCATTTTTTTATTTCCTTTCTTTTTTTCATTATTTACTGATATTATTAGTATGCCATAAATTCCAAAAATAAAAAAATAAAAAAATAAAGAAAAAAATCTTTGTATGGACAAAAAAATCACAAAAAGAAAAAGCATTTTTTTCCGTAAAAATATGTGGCATACTAATAATAGTCAATAAAAAAAGGAAATATAATGTCAAATGTAAAAAAATAACACAAGCAGACCGTAACTTCTATGTCGCTATTAAGAAAATCTTAGAAGAGCAGCAGTTGTCAAAAGAAGCTCGACCAGTTTATAAAAATGGTCAGAAAGCCAATTCTTTCTATATAAATGGATATTTCAGTTCCTATGATTTATCAAAAGGAGAATTTCCAATTACAACATTACGCCCTATTGCATGGAAAAGCGCTATTAAAGAAATTCTTTGGATTTATCAAGATCAAACTAATTCACTGGATGTTTTACAAGAAAAATATAAAGTGAACTACTGGAATGATTGGAAGGTTGATGGAGAAATTGCTAACAATGGTGATCCCAACAGTATCGGCAATCGTTATGGTTATGTTGTTAAAAAGCATAAGATCATTGACAAAATCATTAAACAATTAGAAGAAAATCCTTGGAATAGACGTAATGTTATTAACTTATGGGATTACGAAAGTTTTGGAGAAACAGAAGGACTCTATCCTTGCGCCTTCTTAACTATGTTTGATGTAAGAACTGTGAATGGAGAAACTGTGCTTGATTGCACCTTAGTGCAACGCTCTAATGATATGCTAGTTGCTCATCACATCAATGCTATTCAATATGTTGCCCTACAACTAATGCTTGCTTGTCATTTTAGCTGGAAAGTTGGGAAATTTAATTATTTTGTAAACAATCTTCATATCTATGATAATCAGTTGGAACAAGCTGAAGAGTTGCTTAATCGTTATGATGAATTAGAAACTTCTTATTTAGATGAAATTTCTCAAAAAAACTAACTAAGAAATTACTAAAAAGTCATCCTAATTGGGTAAAAGAACAGGATAATTCTTTTGATGAAAAATTAACACTCATCAATGAGCTTGTAAAAGAAGGTGTAACCGATTCTTTAACAAATAAAACTGAGTCAGTTAAGGAGTGTCCAAAATTACAACTAAAATGTCCATCTGGAACAGACTTTTATGATATTCGATTTGAAGATTTTGAATTATTAAATTATGAACCTATTAAGCCTCAAATAAAATTTGATGACTTAGCAATCTAAAAAGAAAAAAAGGCTATATTACATAGCCTTTTTTATTATTCAAAATCTGTCATTATACTTGCAGTTTGGTCTAAAGCAGGTTCTTTTTGATGTTCAGGTTGATCTTCTTTTCTTAGAACACTCGTATCCTCTTCGTACTCCATATTAAAACCAGAATCTTCTTCATTTTCTTGATTTTGTTTTGTAGTTGACCCTTCTGGAATGTCATCATCATAAGAAATTGGACCTCGCTTGGCACGGGTCATCTCTGGCATAAAGTTTAAGTCTCGTTGATGGAAATCTTCAATTTTTTCACTAAATTGTTCGTCTTGCTCCGATTCTTGTCTTTGTTGTTTTAGTTCAGCTCTCATTAAAGCAAGTTGTTCTTCGTCACTTAAACGTTTTGGACCATTATCTTTGTCTATCAAACTTTCGTCTGCTTTAGGAGCGTCAGTTCCTCCTTTAATAACAGAGATAATTTTCCTAATACCAAAGAAACCGCCAACAATGACACCTACAAAGAAAAGAAATGCTACTAGTTTATTTCCTTTTTTCTTAGGTTTCTCTTCTGTTTCAGTTGTAGGTGTTTTGCTTTTGTCATCTTCAGAGACTACATTTGCAGCTACACCTGAAAAATGGTTTTGAAGAGAAAGTAACTGCTTGAGAAGTTTCAAGTGTCCACTTACCTGATGAAGCTTTTGAGAAGTCCATCTGTAAATAGAGGTCTGTCCATGTTAAATCCACTTTTAGTTTTTCACCATCACTCATAGAAATAGATGTGTTTGAAACAGGGTAAGTTGTTCCATCTGGACCAGTCAATACAATACGGTTTGGAGCATCCCCTTTTCCGTCCCCGTCAGCATCAGCAGTGTAACGAATAATAATTGTTGTCCCCTTTTCACCATCAGATTGGAAGGTAAATTCTTTTTCTTGGGACACAGCAGAGCCAGATAATTCCTTGCTTGCTTGCTTTTTTTCTTTTTGAATTTCTTTTTTTCTTGAATGATAGTGTTGTCTTCGTTTGTTAAAAAAACCTTTTTTTCACCAAAGCATCAAAAATCTTTTTTTCAAAAACCCCATAGTTTGTTACTAAAATTCGATCTGCCATTTTTAACTGAGAGTAAACTGTCATTAAAGCCTTAACTTCTTCAGCATGCTTTTCAGTCAAATCTTCAACTGGAGGCAGATTCTCAATTCTAGCAATTAAGGCTTCAGTCTCATTTTCTTGAGCATGAACTGTTGGAATCATTGCATCAAACGGATTAACAGGTTCTATACGACTTGTTAATAAAAAAACCTGTTGCCAAAAATAGTAGTAGTAAGTAAGCCAAATGTTATTTTTTTTATTCAAAATGATACCCTTTCTTTTTTTATATTTTTTTAGTATGCCACAAATCGTAAAAAAACAGCAGGATTTTTCATTTTTTTCTTGTTTTTTTCTATTGTTTTTTTAGATTTATGTATTTATGTAAATAACTAAATACATAAATACATAAATACATATTTACGTTAATAAGTATTGACAAAAAAACACAAAACTGTGGTATTATAAAGGTACATTAAACATATTTAGGTATTTACATATTTATATAAATAGTTATTTATATAAATAGTTAAATATCAAAGCAGAAAGGATAATAAACATGTTAAATGTAAAAATTGAGGATTTGAAAGACTTTTTAGAAGAGTCGAAAAGCTATATTAAAGTTATTAGTTTTTATGTAGATAAAGGCGGAACTGGGAAATCAACCCACGCTTTTAACTTTGCAGGTTATTGTGCAGATGTCTTAAAAAAGAAAGTTTTGTTTATTGACGGAGATCGTTCGTGTAACTCTTCTGACACTTTTGGAGTGAATGGAGAATTAACCATCGCGGACATCTTTAAAACTGGTAAATATGAAATCTACCATACAAACAATGAAAATATTGATGTCATTGTTGGAAGTCCTTCTTTCACAGATGAAGGTGTTAAAATTGCTGAAGCATCAACCAACTATATGGAATTTGTAAGATGGTTAGATTATGAAAAAGAATTTCTTGATAAAGAATACGATTTTATTGTTATCGACACTCATAACGATGAAAGCAAAGTTACTTGTAACCTATTAGTAGGCAGTCACTTAGTTGTCAATGTCGTCAGTCCTGATGGGGATTCTTTCAAAGCTATTCATGCTCTTTCTGATCTTGTGGAAAATACTTTGAAACCAAACACTATTCCGTTCAGAAGTAAAGAAAGCATCACTGATTTGGAAATTGCAATTTTGCCAAATCTAATTCCATTTAATGGAAATCAAATGCAGACAATCGCAAGGGATTTTATTGAAGAAATTGAAGATTTAGATGGATATGTTGGTTTAGTACCACATAAGGTAGAAATGAAAGCAAGTCGCTTGGTCGGGGAAAATATTTTTATCCATTATCAACATACTCCTGAAAAAGAAAAGAAGAAGATGGCTGCTTTTGTAGAAAATTTAAAAGAAATTTATGCGAAATTGGCGATTGTAGCTTGTAAAAAAGCTTTAGAAAGTGAGTAAGGAGAGCAATATGGCAAAAACAAATTTGTTTCGAGCTTACGGAGGTAATAGAAACGATGAAAGTAAGCGCCCAATTAAAAAAGATGAATTAAATTTTGTGAGTGTTGAGGTAAGTGAAACTCCTCGAGAAGAACTACAAATCACTCAAGAAGTTGAAACTCCGATTGAGCCAAAAAAAGAAGAAAGCGAAACAAAAGAATCTTCTAATGTAAAAAAAGGAAAAGGGAGACCTGCTCACAATCCTGGTGTCACAACAGCTCTTCGTACTTATAAAATTGCCGAAGAAGCGATTGACGCTATGGAGCAAAAAATGTTTGAACATCGAAAAGATTGGGATAAAAGGATGTCTCTATCTAAATACATTACAAACTTAATTTGGGCAGATACTCACAATGGTGAACTGTTTTTTGATCCTGAGACTGCTAAATGTCTTGTTAATTTAGAAGAAGAGGATTTTTAAGGTATGAAACAAGGAAAAATGAAGGACAAAAATAATAAAAATCAAACTAAAAAAGGTTTTTATAAGCATCAAGAACTTAATCGCAAACGTGCAAAGCGAATTTTGGAACTAGAGAAACGCAATCATATTAAAATGCGGAATAAACGATTAGAATATCTTCAAGTGGAAGGATTAGAAAATTGCATGTTCATTTCACAAATTTTGGGTGGTATTCGAACAGGAACTACTATTAAAAATGGGAAAACAACTTTTTCCCTAACAGAAGTTAATGCAGAAGACCAATTTACAGCCATTGTTAAAGTTCAAGGCGTAAACAGAGTGTTCAATGAACGAGATAAGCTTGAATTATGGTTGTTGCGTAGATACCAAATCACTACTCAAAAACAAAATTTAAAACGATTTGAGAAGCAACGTAGGTGGTTGAAGAATATGTTGGATGCTTACTACATTGCTAAGAAGCCGCAAAAAGTAAAGAAGCGGTTGAATAGCTAAAAGAGGGTTTTTGCCCCTCTTTTTTATTATCTCTACTCTTTCACTTTTTTGAATGATAAATGCAAAAAAGAGAGGCGATAACCGCACTCTCTGGCATCAGACCATAAAATAAATTTTTCATAAACACAGAATTACTCTTCAGTCATTGGGAGCCTGTGCCACATTCGGATTTATACCACGGAATTTCCTACTTGGGCATGGTTATTTCTAATTTATTCTATTTTCTGATATTTGTGTGTGCCAACCCAACCATTAAGGAGAAGCAACTATATTTAGAGTCGCTAACAAACGCTTATTATAGGCACTTTGTTGTCAAGCGTTTGGAAAAAAGTTTCTTCACAAACATGCCCTATGCAAACCATTATGAAGTAGAAAACATGTTTGCTATGTTCCACGCAGGAGTCGAACCTGCAACTAATCTTTAGGAGAGATTTGTTATGTCCGTTTAACTAGCAGAACACAATAGCAGATAAAAGCTCTTGATAGAGGGTTTATCTGCTAAAGTAATGTTATTGTGTGTATTCTTTTTTTATTTTTTAGTGGTTATTTCACAGCATCTTTCAAAGCTTTACCAGCTTTAAATGCAGGAACTTTAGAAGCAGCGATGGTGATCTCTTTACCTGTTTGTGGGTTACGACCTGTACGAGCAGCGCGTTCACGAACTTCAAAATTACCAAAACCGATCAATTGAATTTTTTCACCAGCAGCAAGGAAATCTGAGATAGCCCCAAATACAGCATCGACAGCAGCAGCAGAATCTTTCTTAGTGAGAGAAGTCCTTTCAGAGACTTTAGCGATTAAATCTTGTTTGTTTGCCATGTAGCAAACCTCCTTTTTTTATTATTTACAAGATTATTGTAACATATAAAATTATATTTGTCAATACTTTTTTTATTGTTTCTTTTGCGATTTATTTGTTATTTTTAAAAATAAAAAATAAAAGAGGGGTTCTATCCAATCCGAAAATCAGTTAGAACACCTCAGTGGGTAAAAATATTTGATGTTAACAGGGCGGACATCACTATTAGTGCCACCTAATACGTTGTTTTAGCCTATGACCACTTTAGTGCTGAAGCGGTACTGGTAGGGCAGTCCTGTTTTGGCAGGTTGATGCACATATTCAACCTTCGGCAAAATACGAATAATTGGATTATTTATTGAAGCACTATCGTGCCGATTGTTATTCATCCAAGAGCCAGTTTTACATCTGGCTGCAAAATAGCAAGAATTTATGGATAGGTATTCCCTAAACTCAAGTTCTTAATCCTTATTGTTGTACTATGTAAACAATATGACAAATCTATATTTGTCGAGTTCCCTCATTCAGATACAAGAGGTTGTACCTTTCATCGGATAGGTCTTTACTTTTGTTTTTTTATTGCTATTTACGATGATTATAACATGTTAAGTAACATTCGTCAACACTTTTTTTTATAAAAAAATCTAGATATTGTGGTTTTTTTCAAATTTTATTGATTTTTTTACTCTAAATCTTGGCAAAAATTCAATTATTAAAGAAAAAAAGGAGTTTTCTAAAAAAGAAGTAAAAAAACAAAGGCGAAAAATCTTAAAAAAATAACTTCCAAAAACATCTGCTGTAAAAAAAGAAAAAAAGCTGGAAAGCTCTTTTTATTTCTTAAACATTTGCTGATATAGCTTTTTCTAACTCTTCTTGTTTTTTTGCTGAACTGCATGCTAACGCGCATCTTTGCTAAAGGGTTGCTTTTGATAGCACTTTCTGCTAAAATCGCAATCTCATCTGTTAGGTTGATTAGTTTTTTTGATGAGTGTTTTCAGAGTTTTTAGGCAACAACCTTAACTCCTTCCTTGCAATATGGTTGATTTGCCTATTTATAGAGTTTACTCGCTCTGGATGATGGATGTCTATTTTTAACATCTTTCGGACCAATGTTTTTAGATGTTTGTCTTTGTGTGTCATTTGACAAAATCTCCTTTCTTTTCAAAAATATAAAAGTGTCTACAAATGCTTTTGTAGCAAGGTTTTATATTGACATATTTTACCATATATGGTATAATAAAGTCAAGCTAAAAATAAAAAAGGAGAGAATAAAAAATTAACAAAGTTGTTTTAGAAAAAGGTAAAACGAAATGAGAAGTCAAAAGCTTAGATTAAGACTCACCAAAAAACAAGAGCGTCTTGCATGGTGGTATAGCAAGGTTTCGAGAAACTTCTGGAATCTTTTAGTAGATATTGACAGACGTAACAACAAGAGTGAGTTTGATGAAATTTTGAGGAAACAAGGGAACAAGACTTACCACTCGAACTTTTATAACAGAGAGATTTATAATTTGAGTCAAACAGACTACTTTAATCTTGCCAAACTTGTTGTTGCTAAGAATTATGAAGAAGATGAAGAAAATTGGTCTTGGTATTATCAACCTAATCAATCTTTTATCTATCATTTTCTTTCTAGAGAGATTGTTACAATTAGAAGGCAAAATAAAGGACGATTAAATTTTAGGAATGTTAATAAAGTTCAACCTAATTTTGATGTTCGTTGTTGTATTTCATCTGATAAGAAACGTCCTAGTCGTATCTACCTGAAAGAGAATGGAAAACTTCAAATCCCAACAATTGGAGATGTGTGTTTCGGTGCTGTTCGAGAAGGGTTTGACCTCTCTTGTAAAAAACAAGTAGCGAATGTCTCTTTTGACGGAAAGTATTGGTATTTGTCCTACACTGAAGATATTGACACTCAAGTAGCGGATTTACCAGATTATACCGATGGTGTTGGAATTGATTTAGGAATTAAGACGCTCGCAACCATGTCTGACGGAACAATTGTTCCAAATATCAAGACTTTTAGGAGAGTTCGGATTTTGAACAAACGTTTAAAGCGACTTCAACGCAAGGTCTCTCGCAAGTATTGTATCAATAAGTGCAACAAACACGATAAAACAAGAAACATCATTAAGCTAGAAAGACAAATCAAGTTGATACATCGTTCACTTAGGAACATCCGTATCAATCATATTCGGAAATTTGTCTCGGATTTAGTTAAAAAACAACCGCAATATATCGCCATCGAGGATTTGAATCTAAAAGGGATGATGAAAAATAAACATCTGGCAAAAGATGTGGCAAATTGTTCCTTTTACACTATCAAAGAACAACTTATTAGAAAGGCAACTGAACGCTGTATAGCAGTTAGGTTGGTAGATAGATTCTACCCCTCTAGTAAGACTTGTTCAAACTGTGGTCATTACAACAAAGATTTAAAACTTAGTCAACGAGTTTATCATTGTAGTAACTGTCAAGAAAGAATAGATAGAGATTTCAACGCCTCCTTGAATATTGCGAAAACTGACAACTATGTACTAGCTTAATCAACTTGTTTTATTGCCTTTGAAAACTAGAGGAAAGTAGTTTTAGTGGTAGGTCAGCCGTGAAGCCGAACCACTTAAATCCATACGCCCTGAAAAGTATGAGTACATCAAACAAAGAGTAGCTTCGGCAAAATTTGGCTCAAGATGGGAAGGTTAATCGTGTTATTCAGTTTTTAAACTTTCGCACTTTTGACTGACGGTTAATCCTTATTGGGATGCTGATATTATGCAAAATGGAGATGATTTTTGGTTGATTGATATGACTCGTGCGTCTGAATCTGCTTTATCTCATTGCGTTCCTAAAGAAAAATTGAAAAAAGCTCCGTTGCCGTTCTTACAACAGTTAGGGGAAATATCTAATGCCCATGAAAAACACAAAATAACAGAAAGTAATCAGGTTTAAGTATGAAGAAAAATATGCTAGTCGTAACTCTCCTTTGTTCAACACTTCTTTTGGGAGCTTGTTCTAAAAAAGAGCAAGCTTCTCAAAATGAAGTTATTCAAAAAACAGAACAATTTCAAAAAGAAAATAAAGACATCTTAGAAAAAGCCAAAGAAAACGAAGTGTTTACAAGAACTTTTTCTTTTAAAAAAGATGGGAATAACATTTCTCAAAAACAAATTGTAACTTACAAAGGCTCTATTTTCTTAAAGCTGGTAGTAGAAAACACTATTCCTACAAGTGAAGAGGTTAGGGAGGCTGTAAAAGAATTGGGTTTGGAAGAATCTAAAACTTTACTCAGAAATTCATTTCTTGAATCAGGTGATATAAAAGAGGTCGCAGGGCTTAGTGGTTTCACCATTGATATTACATTGATCTCTGCAAATGAATATGTAATCACAAGTGTTTATGATTTTTCTACTTTAGATGTTCAAAAGGCTGTTGGATTGGAATATTTTAAAAACTAACAAATTAGCTGAATTGATCAAGAATACTCCTGAAGAATATATCCAAAATCTTCTACAATCAGGGGCGATTGAAGAAACACAGCAAGGAGCGTAGCATGAGCGAAGAAATTTTAAATAAATTAAACCCAGGTCAAAAAGAAGCTGCAACAACTCTTGAAGGTCCAATGCTCGTTTTGGCAGGGGCAGGAGCAGGGAAAACCCACACAATGACTTCTCGTGTCGCTTATATGATTGACCAAGGAGTTGAACCTAAACAAATCTTGCTCCTTACCTTCACAAATAAAGCAGCAGATGAAATGCTTGAGCGAGTTAAGAAGTATTGCGGAGAAAAAGCAAGAGGTGTAACAGCTTGTACTTATCACTCTTTTTGTGCTTTAATGTTGCGTCGCTACGGAGAAGCTATTAAGTTAAAAAATAGCTTTGATATTTTAACACCGTCACAAGCAACTGATGCAATTGGATTTACAAAGAGTTTAGCTAAAAACAAATATAATATCAAAGGTTTTCCGAATAACAAAAAGCTTTCAGCGATTTTTTCAGCATCTATCAACTTAGATATTTCTATTAAAGAAGTATTGAGTGAAAAGAGGTATTTGAAATATCAAAGTTATCAAGACCTAATCGAAGATTTGTATGAGGATTACAAATTATACAAATTCGAAAAAGGACTTCTTGATTATGATGATTTAATGCTTCGTCTTTATCAATTATTATATGAGTGTGAACCTGTCCGTAAAAGGATTGAGGAGACTTACCGTTACATCATGGTGGATGAGTATCAAGACACTAACAATCTACAATCTAAAATTTTACAACTCCTAAGAAAAAATTGTGATAACATTGCAGTTGTAGGAGATGATGCTCAATCTATCTACAAATTCCGTGGAGCTAATGTTCAAAATATCATTAACTTTCCAAACCTTTTTGACGATTGTAAAGAAGTTGAGTTGACAGAGAATTATCGTTCTTCTAAAGAAATTCTTGCACTTGCAAATCTTTCTTACGAGAACTTTGCAACAGAAGGTTTCTCTAAAACGATGAATGGACAATTCAGCACTGGTTACAAACCAGTTGTAATTCGCCCTCAAACCAATGAAGAGGGTGATGCTGAAGTTGTGACTGGCATTTTAGACCTAATTTCAATGGGTATTCCAGCAGATAAAATTTGTGTGATCGCTCGTAAATCAAGAGATTTGTTTGGAGTAGAACACTTGTTGAATCAGCATCAAATTGCCTATGAAAAACGTGGTGGGCAGAAATTCTTAGAACTGAAAGAAATTTTAGATATGATTGCCTACTTCCGCTTCGCATCCAACCCTATGGATGAAATCTCTTTATTTCGTTTGTTGCGACTTCATCATGGAATTGGAGATACCTATGCTTCTAACATTTGTGAGTTATTAGGAATTGTAGATAATCCAATTATTAACAACAAATATACAGGGTTTAAGTTTGCAGAAGAATTGCGACGTTTGCATCAAGTTTTTGAAATTGCTAAAACAATTGAAAATGAAGATGTAGAAACGAAATTTAGTTTATTCGAATCTTTTTATGCAGATACTCGCGCTAGAGCTATTAAATTGATGAAGACTGATGAAGCAAATAGAACTGAAGAATATGAAAAATTAGAAACTGAAAAAGCTAATATTCAACAGTTGTTCTTAATTGCACAACAATACAATTCGATTATTGAATTTTTAGATGCTCTCGTTCTAGAGCAAGCGCGAGTTGAAGACGATAAAAATGTTAAAAAAGTAGTTCTTACTACGATTCATTCTGCCAAAGGTCTTGAATTTAACACAGTTTTCATTCTAGGATGTGTTGATGGATTGTTTCCTCAAGTATCTGTATGGGAAGAAGTTGATAATAGCGATGAAAATATTCAAGAAGAGCTTCGTTGTTTCTATGTTGCTATTACAAGGGCTGAAAAACGATTATTTCTCGTTTGCCCTAGATACGCAAAATCTTACACTGGAATGTTTAGAGCTGAAATTACTCGTTTCTTAGACGGATGCGAAAATACCTATCAAGAAGTCGATTCTTACATTAGGCTTGAATAGAAAGGAGAAATAATGTACGAAGAGTTAAAAAAGATAATTGCGAAGAATAATCAGAAATATTCTGAGCTAAATGATGTGGTTCATAGTTTAGAACACAATTGTTGTAACATTGAAACTTCTGAATTGGAAGAGGCTAGGTTTGCTAAATGGCAGTTTATCCATGACTATGCTGCGGAGTTATCTGATTTTTTGTGGAAGCATAAAGAAGTGCTAAGTGCAGATGATTTAACGGCACTAGATTCTGTTCTCTACAATGTCTGGCAGAAAATGTCAGAGAAGTCAAATATTGTAGTACAAACAATTATGAAAATTTATAAAGGAGAAAAATTTGATTAACTCAAGGCAAGCAAAGGAACTAGAAAGTTCATCTGTTTTAGCAAGACTTACAGTAGCTTTGAAAACAGATGATATTCTAGTCATCATTTATTCAAAAGAACAACCTAAAAGTACCATTGAGGTGAAATTCAAAAATCGTGAGCAAGAAGTTGTTAAGTTTATGTATCCTGTTGAAAACAACGTTGTTTATTCATCTATCCATTCTATTCACGAAACTCTAGAAGAGCTACGCATGAGATTAAAAGCAGGCGAAATTTTACAAAGTGTTCTAACTCACAATTTATAACGCATAAAAAAGACGTTTTGAACGTCTTTTCTTTTTTTATTTTAGAAAGGTAGATTGTCAGTCGAAGGGTCAGGGAACGGAACTTGTTGCCCTTGGTAGCCTTGTTGCTGTTGCTGATACTGTTGTTGGAAATTCTGAGGAAGAGATGGTTGTTGTGTAACGTAGTTACCTTGGTTTTGTTGTCCTTGTTGTTGATACCCTTGTGAACCCTGTTGAGCTTGAGGCTGTTGATGTTGTTGCTGATTGTAGTTCCCTTGCCCTTGTTGTTGGTTCATAATAGGCTCGTAAGACCACATTTTCCTGATGTGTTCCATTTGAATATAAGCTTCAACGTGCGCTTTAATCATCATTGCCATTTCACGAATATCGCTTGCAGACAAAGTAATAAACACAGAGTGTTCTGGTTTTTCTGGGACGATTAGCCCTTTGTCATTAACTGTTCCTGGTCCACTTGATGCAATTAAAGCAATAGGGTTATTCGTTCCTAATTGTGCACTTAACGTTCTTGATTCGGCTTTTCCATCTGTGCGATTTTTAGGGTTTGGTGTTCCTCCCATAGAGATAGAAACGTTTTTATCCCAAGGCTTGTTAGTCTGCTGGAATTTAACATTGGCTTCAGCTAATTGTTTAGCTAGACGACCATCAAGAATAGATTGAGCGAACTCTAATGCTGCTGAGAAACTTAGAAAAATAGTAATCCTATCAGTCATTCGACTACCTTTTGGATTGTTTGGGTTGTATTTAGCGAATACAAATTGAACTTTCCCAATCGAAAAAGATTGAGTGTTTACTTCTACCAAACAGTCTTTTTCCGTCTTTTCGGATGATTTGAGTTTTTAGTTGGTTTTGAGTCATGTTTGACCTTCCTTTATTTTTTTGAGTTAAATGGTTGCAAAATCAAGAATCCAAAACCAATGAAAACAAAGAAAGAAACAACCATAGATAAGAATAAGAATTGCCCTAAGAGAACAAATCCAAACGTAAACATAGACAAGCTAATCAAGCCTAAACCTTTTAATAATAGCAGACTGAGCATTATAAAGGCTGAGGTCAGCATGGTGAGCTTGAAAAGGCTTTTAACATTTATAAAAAAATTCTCCTTTTTTTATTTTATTAGTTTTATAATACAATTCTAACATATTTTTTTATTTTTTTGTCCAGTATTTTTTTGTAAAAAAACAATCCAAAATGCTCTTTAAAAAAAGCTTGTATATATAGGAAATACCTTGACTTTTATACACTTTTATGGTATAATTCTATTATAAATAAAATGAAAATTAGAAGGAATAAAAAAATATGGAAAAATAAAAGTAGATTTGGTGAAATTGGGATTTTTTTAAAAAAAGATGAATTAAAAAGTAAAGATTTTTGGTAAAAAAACGAACTTCCTTTGTCTGAGTACGATTGTGTTTTTGGATTGAATAGTGTTTTTAGACCTTTCGATGATACATTAAAAGGACGGTTTTATAATAATGCTGTTGTTCTTTCTAAAGTTCAAGAATTGGCGTTATTTTGGGATGGTTTTTTTGAAAATTCAGAGACCGTACTTAGAATGAATCAGGTTGAAGAATGGATTGAGGATGCTCTACTTTTGAAAGAAACTTTGTCTCAGTTTTCTAAGGTTTATATTTGCTGTGGAGAAAGAGAATTGTCAAATCTTTCTGACGAACTCAAGGTATTACCGTACATTGGCAGGATTCCAGGGCTTTCAGTTTCAAAGCATGAAAAGAATAAGAATTTGGATGACGATTTGATTTTTCCAGAATTAAAGGAATCTTTGGGGAGAGAGATTCAGTATGCAAAAGCTGATTTTGATGATATTATGGAAGTTTCTCGGAAAATGCTAGAGAAGCACGACTCTATCTTTCCAAAATGGCTTAAAGAAGGAAAACTTTATCCTGTCGTGCGACTAAGAAGTTTGGAAGATGTGAAAGAATGGTTTTTCAACGACCCTTTCATGATCGAAACACAACATTCGAATCAACTAAGCATCCAAGAAGGCTTAAATCTAGTTGATGAAACTCGCTTTTTCGTTGTTGCTGGAGAGATTGTAAGCAGTAGTAGAGTAAATTGGTTTTACACTCCCCTTCACGCGCCCGAAAACGATTATATTAGCGAATCTATGAAGAAAGTTATAGAAGAAAAAGCAAAAGAAGTCGTTGAATTATTAAAAAATGGAAATAGCCTTCGTTATCAGACGTATGTTTTAGATATTGGTTTTGACTGTAAGCACGAAAGACCAGTTGTTATCGAATTGAATGGAATCCACAATTCTGGCTTGTACGCAAATGACGTGAAGAAAATTGTTCAAGCTGCTAAGAAGCATCCTGAAAAATTTGTTTTAGAATACTAGAAAAAGGAACATAATATGACTGAAGTTTATGTTAAAGGGGTTGTTGAAAAAGTTATTTTTCACAATCCTGATAGCATGTTTTACATTGCAAGTGTAGAAATAAAAGATACTGACTCTAATTACAAAGATGATACAATTGTTGTCACTGGTAACATGGTTGATATACAAGAGGATAGTTCTTATACGTTTAAAGGAGAAATTGTTACAAATAGTAAACGTGGGGAACAATTAAAAGTGTCTTCCTACGAGTTAGACAAGCTAGATAATAAAAGTTTAATTTCTTATTTTGCTAGTGGGCAATTTAAAGGGATTGGACCTAAGAAAGCCATGAAGATCATTGAAATTTATGGTGATGACCCCATTGATAAAATCTTAGATGATCCAAGTAAATTACTTAAAATTTCTGGACTAACACAAAAGATTCGTGATAATTTTATCCATCTTTTAAAAGAAGATTACCAAAACCAAAAGACAATATCTGAAATTGTTAGCTATGGTTTAACCCTTCCTATGGCTACTAAACTACTAAAAAAATACGAAGGCGACACATTAGACGTTATCAAAGAAAACCCTTATGTAACAACAAAAAGTGTTAGAGGATTTGGGTTTGCGAACGCAGATATTCTTGCAAAAGCCATTGGTATCAAAGGGGATTCTCCATTCTGTATAGAAGCAGGGTTTAGACAGGTCCTAGCCTCTTATTCTAGCGAAACTGGTGATACCTATATGTTAGCTAGAAAACTCATCCCTGACACTTACAACCTATTGATTAACTCAAGACCTGAAGAAAAAGACTTGATTACAACAGAATTGTTAGTTGATTTATTAGAAGAATTTATTGAGAATAAATCCTTTTACTGTGCTGTTGATGAAGCTAGTCCTAGTGATAATAAAATCTTTTTGTACTCTAGCTACAAGAATGAACTTGCGATTGCTGAAAATGTGATTCGCATCATGGATTCAGAAGGTTACATCAATCCTAACACGGACATTGATTCAGTCATTGATGAAGTGGAAGAAGAAGTAGGTTTTTCTTATGATGTTATCCAACGTCAAGCTATTAAAGAAGCTGTTACTAGCAAATTCTTTGTATTGACTGGCGGTCCTGGTACTGGAAAAACAACTGTTATCAACGGAATCTTAAAAACTTATGAAAAAATCAGAAGAGTTAAGCTGAAGAATGAAAAGGATATTGTTAAATTATTAGCCCCTACTGGAAAAGCTGCTCGAAGAATGGGAGAGGCAACAGGTTTGTCAGCCTCTACAATCCATAGCGCTCTAGGTTTAACTAAAGATGATGAAGATTCTAGTCTTGAACAAGATTACTTAGAATGTGATTTTGTCATTGTTGATGAATTTTCAATGGTTGATGCGTGGCTAGGAAAGCAATTGTTTACTAACCTATCTTCTAGAACGCAAGTCTTGATTGTTGGAGATAAAGATCAACTACCTTCAGTTGGCGCAGGAAGAGTTTTAGGTGATTTCTTAGAAATTGACGAAATTCCAAGCATCCGTCTTCAAACAACTTTTAGACAAGGAAATGATTCGTACATTATCTCTCTTGCAACATCGTTGAATGACGGACGTTTGCCTAGTGATTTCAAAGAGAGAAAAAATGATTACTCTTATATCGAAGGAGGTGCTGATAAAATTGCTGCTGCAATTCCTCAAATTTTCACAGTTGCAATCGACAAAGGTTTTTCTCCATCTGATATACAGATTCTTGCACCTATGTATAGAGGAGAAGCTGGAATTGATAATCTCAATCAAATTATGCAGGAATGTCTCAACCCTCGCAAACCAGATAATATTGAGTTCCGTTATTTAGAAAACTCTTGTTTTAGAGTTGGAGATAAAATTCTCCACCTTGTAAATGACATCAACAAAGGAGTCTCTAACGGAGATGTTGGCTATATCAGAGATTTAATTCCAGCAAAAGATTCTGAATCAAAGCAAGATGAAATCGTCATTGATTTTTCAGGTGTTGAAGTTTCTTATTCTCGCAGTGATTGGGATAGGATTACTTTGGCTTATGCTATGTCTATCCATAAATCCCAAGGGAGTGAGTTCCCTGTTGTTATCATGCCTATTACAAATCAGGCTTATAAAATGCTACAAAGGAATTTAGTCTATACAGGAGTGACGCGTGCCAAACAAAAATTGATTCTTTTAGGATCAGAAATGGCTTATCAAAAAGCAGTAGCCACAGAAGGTTCAAAACGAAATACTTATTTGAAAGAATTGTTTCAAATAGAATACTCATCATCATAAAAAGAAAGGAGAATTTATGTTCTCACAACTAGCTTTGTTAGTAGAGGCTTTTGATATAAAAAACGAAGCTTCTATTGAGGCTATCGGTTCAGCAGATGAAATGCTTGAGTTAAAAGAGAAGATTGAATCCGAATTTAAAGAAAGATTTGGAGAGCTAATGAACATTATTGAAAAAGCTGGTCCGAACAAAATGCCTAAATTACATTTACCTGTTTTTCATGTGTTAATCGTTGATAGGCAGGTGGCTCTTAACTTAAACCGTCATTTTCGACTGCATCATTATTATCATGAAGTTTTTGAGTTTGTAAATAATGTCAGTCTTGTTCAAAATTACACATCTAATCCATAAAAAAAGAGAGAGCTTTATTCTCTCTTTTTTATTGTTCTAAAAATAAAATCGACGAAGCAGGACTCGAAACTGCGACCTTTTGAAGCAATTATCAAAAGCTCTGCCAACTGAGCTATTCGCGAACAGCACAAGGGAGGTTAGCGCCTTGAGAAAAGCTACAATTAGATTTCAAACAGCTATGCTAACCTAGCTGCGGATATTGAGTTCACTGAGAATAGCTCAACCCTATTTTTCTTTTCTAATTGTAACCGAACCTGTCAAATAACTTCTCTAGGAGAAGTAGTGCTTCCTCCTAAAAGGAGATTCCTTTAAAGCACATAATCACTCACCTGCAAAGAGACACATGGCTAAAGCCTTGCAAGTGAGCTATGAGATGCTAACTTTTTACAATTGACATCCCTACACATGAGAAATAATATAAGATTATTCATGTTATTATTTTATTAAATAGAATTAAATAACGAATAGAATTAAATAACGTTAACATATTTAATAAAATGTTTGTCAGTCGATATTATTAAACAATATCTACTCTGACTGGATGTAACACCACACCCTCTATCCCATCTGAAAATTCATTAGGGAATACTTTTTTAAAACTGATGCTATCCACCCATCTTGCCGCCAGATGAGTGACAGGCTCTACTGGAATCGAACCAGTGTCAACGGTTTTGGAGACCGTCATACTAACCACTGTACTAAGAACCTTTTATATGCTAGTGAAATTTCTAAGCATAACTTCAAACAATGTCTAGAACCTTGCTCTACTGACTTAGATTTTCACCAGCGACGATGCACCAGCCTTATCCAAGCTGATACACCTAAAAATAAAATCCAGAGGTAATGGACTAGGACTGTTTTGGCAAAGGCGGAAACGTGGACCTTTACCAATGCCGATTACAGGACTCGAACCCATGTACCTTGCAGACCCTTTACGGTCATATCGCTCTTCCAATTGAGCTAAATCGGCAGGTTGACCACATTGCTAAGTGCAGTCAGTTGTGAACGCCATTCACAACATTCGTTCGGCAAAAGAAATTTCGAGTTTTCTTTAGTGAACAAGTTGAGCCAACTGCATCCCCCTCGAAATTAGGGACGACCTACTATTTAGCAAGGCTAGGTTGTACCGACAACCCAAAAATTAAAACTTCCAGTAAGGCTCGGAATCTCCAAAAATAGGATTTATATTCATATTGTATCACAAAAGAGTTAATAAGTCAACAATAAAAACATCTACTAAAAAGTAGATGCTCTTTTTAATTTTATTCATATTTTTTTATTTTGCAATTAACAAATCTGAACCGTTTGTAAACTGCTTAGACAAAGCTAAAAGCTCAGATTCAGGAATGTAAGTAACCCCTTTGCGCTTGATGTAAGACCATGTGCGATTATAGATTTCGTCTGGTACGGATAGCCAGCCAAAATCATTTCTGAAGAAAATTTTCAATATTTGGTCTTGTACCATATAAATCGTTTGGTCTCCGTTCTTAAAATTGATACGAAAAGGCTTTAATTCTTCAATCATTTTAGCTAATCCTCAAATAAGTTGAAATTTAATAGTAGTAATAATACCCCTTGTATAGATACATCGGGTATCCCCATGAATCTGTGTAGTTGTACCAATAGCCATCTAAGTAATAGCCATAGTAAATAGGCTCATTTTGATAATCATAAGCATAGGGATATTGTTTCTCATACGAATTGATGTATGGATCATGGTTATTACCCATCGCCATATTATCTTCGTAGTACAATTTTTGCACCTTTGGTTTTGGTGTTACATAGGTACGGACTGGAGGTAAGTGACTACCACCCATCACCTCTCCCTCATCAGCCTGAACAAATGCAAAACTAAAGATGGAAACAAATAGTGTAAGTGTGACTAAAATACGTTTCATTTTAGTTCCTTTCCAATTTTAAAATAACGTTGTAAGTAAATTACAACTTCAAGAACTGCACAATTTAAGTGACATAATGAAGTATATGGTTAAAACCTACACTTCAATAGTTCTCTATCGGAAAGACAGGATTCGAACCTGCGACTTCGTGCTCCCAAAGCACGCACTCTAACCAAACTGAGCTACTTTCCGATAATAAAATGTTAAGAGAGCGTACCTCTTAACTATACAGTCGCCAACTGTAAATTCTCTTCTCGATGTCTCTATCTTCTGAAACAGTTCCCCTCTACGAACGTTTAGCTAAGTATGTGAACTTCGTGGAGACTTAGGGTACGCATCACAAAACTTTAGCACGGCAATAATATAATGGGGTATAGTGGATTCGAACCACCGTATTCAAGTTACGCACCCTGAACTCCGCTATACAGACGGAGGGCATACTTACCAAACCTATGCCTGACTACCCCTAATAACTCCACCAGCAGGTCTCGAACCTACGACATCATGATTAACAGTCATGCGCTCTACCAACTGAGCTATGGTGGAATAAGGTACGGAGAATGAGGGATTCGAACCCTCGCACGTTTGACCGCCTAACGATTTAGCAAACCGTCCTCTTCAGCCTCTTGAGTAATTCTCCTAATAAACCTAATCAGTTGATGATGAACAGTTTATTTTTATAACTGGCTAGGTTTAACTAATCATGCAGACCCTTTCGACTATATGATTATGGCGCAAAGTGGAATCGAACCACCGACACACAGGGCTTCAACCTGCTGCTCTACCTAACTGAGCTATCGCGCCTAAAGAAAAATGATACCCTCAACACTTCTGGTATCTTATGTTGGAGAACCTTACAACCAACAAGTTTTTGAACCTCCGTCGAGTACAGTCAGACGGATATATCCATGGTTTTTATTATCTAGAAGCTATACTTCTTAGATAAAAGGCTTTAACGGCTCAACCACCTTTCACAATGATTGAGCCTAAAAAATGCTATGAATTAGTAATTCATGCAATCTTTTTACCATGACCTGAGCAGGACTCGAACCTGCGACCCACGGATTAAAAGTCCGTTGCTGCTACCAAACTGAGCTATCAAGTCTTACTCTGCATTTATCCAAGGTGCAGAAACCTCAACAAGTAGTTAGCGCTTTACTCTTGTTACGGTGGTTCTTTATTGTCACTCCACAAATGACAAGAAAATGGAATTAACTAATCTCTGAGTTTTAGGTAATCCCTTTTCTTTGTAGACAAATATGCTGACAGACGTTTGGTAGTCGTTACTACAAAACACTCAATTAAGATATAGTCTGCAAAATAACACTTCATACACCGTATGGGAATCGAACCCATGTTACTGCCGTGAAAAGGCAATGTCTTAACCACTTGACCAACGGTGCAAAATAATTTATACAGTTTTTTCTGTTTCTCCTGTATCTTCTGTTATCTTCAATTTAGAAGTATCTATTCCATTATTTTCAAGCTCTTCGAGTAAGTCTTCTAAGAGCAATTCGTACATAGTAGCTTTTACCCAACCTTTCCAAGTCCTTTCATAAATCAAGATTCTTTTAGCGAACCACGGATAATGACCTGAGCAGGACTCAAAATTTCTAAAATATTTAAAGATAATGGAGTCGGTGGGAGTCGAACCCACGTCCAAACAACCTTTCCAATCAACCTTATTGCGCACTGCTACATTTAAGTATTCGACCTTAGATAAATGAACAAACCCTAAAGCTATATCTCTAATTTAACTAGTGGATTGAGATACCCCTACTAGCGAGTGACTAGGTTTATAGCTACCACTGTACCGTCACTTACAGATAGTCGCTTGTCAGTATGACAATTTTGTTTGTGTTGATTAGACAACTAAGCCGAGGCTTAGGCTGCCATCTCAACTGGAGCAAATTGTTTGCAGTTATGTTTAGGTTTGGTGATTACGTCACCACTCGGTGCGAGGTTAAGAAGTCCAATCGCCTGTCGAATCCAAGCGACCCCTGAATAATATAAGTATAACACAGGATGAGTTCTAAAATCAACCTATGTACGCCATAAGCGTATGCCACTGATTGGAGTCGAACCAACCACTTAGACTTAAGACCTAAGACTCTTCCAAACAAGAGTAGTAGTGGCAGATAAAAGATGTCTTCTATCTTTAGTTTTTTATTTTTTAAATTGATTCGAAAAAATGAGTTCTTCTATTTGTGCCAAGAGTTAATCTTCCACTTCGATGATAACAAGCGAGTCTTCAGGAAAAACCAACTCTAACAAAGTCTCTTTTGAAAAATCACCTGTCAAAATCGAAAAAAAGGATAAGTGGAAGGGGATTCTGAACAAATGTTTACAAACGCTAAAACTTGACCTAACGTGGTAACACAACTGTTGTTTTTACGAACAACGTTGTTGAACACATCAAAGGCTTCCTGCGTTAATAAGTTTAAGCTCAACAATAATTCTCGTTTATTTTCATCTAATAAATCATTGCATAAACCTAACGGATTTTGAGTAGTCACCAACTCTGAAATTCGAATATCAGTTAAGTATAAATAAATTAAATCATCTATTCTCCAAGTCATATCAGAGTTACCTTTCTAACAAAATTTTATTTATCAAAGGATAAATAATTCATACGACTTAGACAGGATTCGAACCTGCGACTTCCTTACGCGTCTGTTTATTTACTTCGATAGTAACTAATGTCATTGTTTTTACGACAGGCGACTAACTCCTGTATCTACCGATGTAAGGCGCTCTACCGATTGAGCTACTAAGTCTGAATATAGCGTTTTGTAACTATCCAAAACGTGTCCGTCACTTTTTCTTGTTAGTTTCGAACCTAACGTCGAAAAGCTCCTCCACACAATCATCCGTTTTGCTACCATCCCTTCACAATAACTCAGAAGTCAGCTACACTCCATCAACGTTATTGTCGCCCTAGTTCATCTGATTCGAGCAGGAAAATAGTTACAAGTTCATCATTTTTGATTTCTTGAGCGACGCTTTGTCGTTAGTCAAGAAACTACACTCCCCTATGTGTCATCAGAAAGATAATGATGTAGGCTTTCACCTAAAGCTATAATGATTCAAGCAGGATTCGAACCTGCAACCCTACGCTTAGAAGGCGTATGCTCTATCCGATTAAGCCATTGAATCAAAGAAGGAAAAATGCAGAGAACGGGAATCGAACCCGTATGAGCCTGAAGCTCGCAGGATTTTAAGTCCTGTGCGTCTGCCAGTTCCGCCACCCCTGCTATTTATCAAAGAGAAAAACTAGGGGAGTTGGAAGCCCCTAGTTTGTGACAGCAACCATTCAAGTTTCCTTGTGCTGTCTGGGCGCGTAGTGTCTTTTGTCTCCACATAACTTCAGGGTTGATAGTCCTTACTGAAGAAACAATAGAGCATGGTCGGTTAGGTTGACCAAACCGTAGCAGATCCGAATTTTAGCAATCCAATAATTTGTTTTTACAAATTTTGTTTGGTAAAAAACGCTTTATCTAACTTGCAAAAAAACTATTATAGCATATAAAAAAATCTATTTGTCAATACCATTTTTTTTATTTTTTTTCTGATATTTTTTTAGGTTTTTTTGTTATAAAAATGTAAAAAAACGCTTTGTTACGAATGATTCTTTTCTATTGTATATTGCTTGTTTTCTGTGATATAATATTTTTTTATCTAGTAATAGAAGGTGGTAAAAAATGTCGTTAATTACACAAGAAACTTATCCAAATACAACTCTTGTTTATTCTGTCAATAATTGCGTAAAAATGTCGTCAGACAAAAAAATGCTTTTTAACTAGAGAGGGATCAACTTTGTAGAAGTGAATATTCAAGATGATGAGAATATGGATGAATATGTTGCTTACTTAAAAAGGAAATTCTGAAAAAAATGGCGATGCCAGTTGTATTCCCTCCTAAGTCTCTTGGAATGGAAAGCTGGAATGATTTTAGGCAAGATTTAATTAAAGAATTAAAGAAGAAATTATCTGATAAAAAAATAAGCGCTCTTTTTGGGAGTGTTTTATTTTTTTACATAATTGACTTTTTACTTTTTTTATCGTATATAATATTCTTAACAAGAATACGAATATAAAAAAACAGGGGTAGAGATATTTTGGAAAAATATTGTTTTACAAAGACGAGAAAGAGAAAAAGCAGAAGAAGAAAGGAAATTACATGCCCGTATTTGACCAAAAAGAAACAAATTATTTACTTAAATTCTAGCTATTTACCCTTGAAAACTGAATATATTGCTGCTTTGCCTTATGTTCTTAGTCCTTCTGGAGATAAAAAAACTTTTTTTACTTTAGTAAGAATGGAAGAAGGAGCAAGTTTCATACATGGGAAGAATTGAAAGAACTTTACCAAGAAGAAGATATTACATTAAAAAATTTTCAAGAGCTTAGAACATCTGAAAGAATCAAAGAGATTTCATGGAATGTCTTTGAGACATCTTCAGGGAGAATGTTTCGCGCTCCTGCTGGCAGAGTTGTTAGTTTAACAAACTTGTTTTCTGGAACTGAAACATCTAAAACTCAATCAAAATCTGCAAAACCTAGTGTATCTAGTTTAAATAAAACTGTATTTAAAGATCATTTAGGAAATAAATTTCCTACGAAAAAAGCTATGGCTCTTTATTATGGGATTACGCCTGTTGTTTTAGCGAAAAGGCGTTCTCGTGGATGGTCTCTTGAAAAATCTTTGACGACACCAATTAACCCTCAATTACCAGAGGTAAAAGACCATTTAGGGAACACTTTTATTGGCAAGAAGGAATTATACAAGCATTATAATGTTGTTCCTCGTATTGCAGAAAAATTGTTGGCTGCTGGGTTTAGTTTAGAAGATGTTTTGACTAAGAAAGAGGGTGTTTATAACACTGGACGTGTCCAAAAAGACCATTTAGAGAATACTTTTATTGGTTTAAAATCTATGTGTGAGTATTATGGTATTACAACAAGCGCTTATTACCAAAGGTTGAGAGCTGGTTGGACCTTGGAAGAAGCTTTAACAACTCCGATTGGTGATCACACAAAGAGGGGTATTCCTTGTAAAGACCATTTGGGGAACAAATTTTCTTCTATCGGAGATATGATTAAACACTATGGGATTACTAGGACTGTTTATGGTTATAGGAAAAAGTTAGGTTGGAGCTTAAAAGATATTTTAACAGCTCCGTCGAAAGAACAAGAAGAAATTGTAGACCATTTGGGAAACAAATATGAAACAATCCATGAAATGGCTTCTAAATATCCATGTAAAACTCCTGACACTTATCGTTCGAGGATTAACGTTGGAATGTCAGTTGAAAAAGCGTTGATGACTCCTATTACCAAAAGAGTGTATAAAAAATCAAGGGAATGTTTTGACCACTTAGGAAATAAATATGAAACCTTAAAATCTATGTGTGAGCATTATGGGATCGAACCAAACACTTATAAAGCTAGAAGAAAAAGGGGTGTGCCTATTGAAGAAGCTTTGACAACTCCAGTTGAAAGAGCTAAGAAAGAAGTGGTGAAAAGCAAATGATGAACGAAATTATGTTTGCACTGTTGACGCTTATAATGCCTCTCACATTAAAATCTTCTTATAAAGAAATGATGGAAATTATCTCAAAGTACAACAAATACTTTTCAGAAAAAGCTGTCAAAAGAGCAAGTTATATTGGTATCTTTTTTATCATTGTTGTCTTTTTGCTTTGGCTGGCTTTCTTGTTCGGTTTGAAAATCTCTTATCATATTCCTTTTATGGGATATTTGTTAGCTCACTCTTATTTCGCAGGTGTTTGCCTCCTCGTTTGTGAACTAGCTTCTGCATCAAAAGGATACAAGTACAAAGAAAACCAAGAAGATTATCAGGTAGAGATAGAAAAAACACCTCAAGAAAATGATTAATAGCCAAGAAAAAATAAATTACAAAAAGCTAGTCTAAGGCTAGTTTTTTGCTATATAATTGACTTTTTATAAGTTTTGTGGTAGAATATTATTACAAAGATAAAAAGGAAATATAAAATGAATGTGGTAAAAGTGATGTCTGTCACAGATGCTTTGGCTAGTGTTTGGAATGGAGGACCGTTTAGAAAAAATAGTTCTCAAGGTTCTGACTATGTTGTTGTATCTATCACAGACGAAAAAGATTTGGAAAAGATTCCTATTCGATTCCATCCAGCAAAAAACCTAGTGGGTGTCCTGCACCTGCCTTTTATAGATATTCCTCCTAGTAAGATTGAACCTACAAAGACTGTTTATGAACAATATGAACTTGATAACAACGCTTTTTCTAAAAAGTTAGCTTATTCTTTGATTGAATTTATTGACAATTTCAAAGAAAAACATCCAAATATCAATGTTTTGGTTCATTGTGAAGCTGGTGTTTCTCGTTCACAGGCTATCGGAGCATTTTTGGAGGTTTATTTGAGTCAAGATTATTCTAATATCCATGAACGTTTACATGATTGGAATTTAGAATATTTCAAAGTTTGTTTAGAAGCTTTGTTGGATGTGGCGACAGACAAAGAACTTTCTTATATAGCTAACAGCTTACTCAGTTATGAAAAACTGATTCATAAAGTTGAGCCAAGTAGTAAAACTTTGTGGAGTCCGTTTGAGGAAATTATATTAGAAAAAGAAAAAAACGAATATCTCTTTTCTAAAGGTTTGAGGAGGAAGAGCGGACCTTTGTATTCTGATTCTAATTTAATTCCACTGAGTAACTTATTATTGTTAGAGAATTTGAATAATAGGAAGAAAGGAAAAGGTTGCTAAACATGAGTTTTTTAGACCTAAATAGAATTTTAGCAGAGGTTGGATATTACAGCGTTGATGATGAAGAGTTGATACCTTATTTGAAGGAACTTAATTACATTCCTGATGAAGCTTCTGATGTTCCATCTTCTGTCAAAGATTGGATTCGCTCTTGTAAGCAAGTTGAGAGTCATGAGGTTAGTTTATCTTTCGCTTTGAATCCAACTGTTTGGAAAATCAATCGCCTCTCTAATGAATGTCAAGAATGGTTATATTCAGCAGAAAATCAAAAAACGTTCGCTCTTTTGTGGATTAGTTGGAATTAGAACAAAATAGAAAATGAGGAAATAATATGAATTTAGTAGAACAACCAGAGAAAATTTCACAACACTGCCTAGTTAGTGGGGTTATGCTAAAAAGATGCCAAGAATGGCAATAAATACGTCGAGCTTACTCTGTCTGATAAAACAGCAAGTATTCCTAACTGTAAGATTTGGAATGTAACTGAAAGTGTTTGGCAAGAGTTGCAAAAAGCATCTGTTCTTTTTGTGAATGGTAGCGCTGATTATTACGGTGGCAAATACAAGATCAATATCCAAGATTTTACTTTCCCAGATAATGACTTTGATATTTCTGACTTAATACCAACCGAACCGATTGATGTTGAGGGGACTTATAAGAATATTTTGGATTTAGTCGAATCTATGGCTAATCCTATTCTCAAAAAAGCGACTCTTGGTGTGTTGGAAGAATTTGGAGAGAGTTTAAAAGTTGTTTCGGCTGCAAAACGCATGCACCACTATAAGCGTTCAGGTCTTTTGCGTCACGTTAAAGAAATGCTTGATTTAGCTTTATTTGTCCAAAAAATGTATCCGACAGCGAATAAAGATTTGTTGATTGCAGGGATTATTTATCACGATATTATGAAAGTTGAAGAATACCAGTATTCTAATGGCTTGGCAGAAGACTTCTCTAAGAAAGGTTTCTTGTTTGGACATATTTTCTTGGGTGCTGAACTTCCTAAAAAATACGTTTCAGACGAAGAAGTGAACAGTGAAGAAATTGAAATGCTTCAACACATCATTCTTTCACACCACGGCAAGTTGGAGTGGGGAAGCCCTGTTGAACCTGCAACCATTGAAGCTGTTATCGTCCATCACGTTGATAATTTGGATGCTAAAGTTTATGCTTTCTCAGACGAATTAAGTCAAATGGAAGTCGGAGAAAAACGTCAATCTCATGCGATTCACTCTAAGGTTTACAAAAGCCTATTGAATGTTCCACAAGAAGTTCAAGAAATTGTAGTAGGAGATGGCGTGGGTGATGTAAGTATTGGTGATACAGAGGAAGACTTTCCATTCTGATAATTAGGGGATTTACAATGAAAAATAAGAAAAATAAACTTATTCTATCTTTATTTTGCATCTTAGGTCTTTTCTTCTTTATACGACCAGTTTTTGCGGAATCTATTCCTGACAGACCTCCTTTGAATGGCATCTACGACCCTCACCATTACTTGTCAAAAGAAGTTTCTGACAAACTTTCTAGCATGAATTGGGAGTATGCAAGAACGGAAATAAAACCACAAATAGCAATCGCTATTGTTGATAATTTAGATGGGGATTTAGAAACTGTTGCAAATAATGTTGCTAGAAATTGGCAAGTCGGTTTTTCTGATACAAGCTATGGAATGTTAGTTTTGATTAGCGTTAAAGAACGAAAGATACGAACAGAAGTTTCTAATAATATGGGGTTTATTATTCCTGATTCAACAGCTCAAGAGCTTAATGATAGTATTAAAGATGATTTTAGAAGTGAAGATTATTCTTCTGGCATGCTAAAATACCTTTCTAAAGCTGAAACTGTTATAAACTCTTCTCTTTTAGAAAGCAAGCAAAATGTTGAAAAAGAGGAGCATATATCTAAGGAGTTTAAGGAACAAATTCAAAAAAGCAAAAAAGAATACAATAGAAAGTATGGTCTTATTGGAGCGATTATATTTGGAATTTCTATTTTAATTTTCGTCTTTATAGGAATTAAGATAGAAAAACTCCAAAAAGAAGAAAATGAATATTATGAGCGGAAGAAGAAATATCCTTCTTCGTCTAGCGGTTCTGGTTCAAGCTCCTATGGTTTGACTTCAAGTTTATACGATTCATCTAGCACTTATCATTCCTCAAGTTCTTATGATTCTTCAAGTTCTTCATCTAGCTCATGGTCAGGCGGTGGATTTGACGGTGGCGGAGCTTCTGGCGGTTGGTAAAAAATAAATAAAAATGAGGTAAAATTATGAATAAAACAGTAAAAATTTTTGGCGTAATCTTTGGCGTAATTGCTTTATGCGGTCTTTTCTTTATAAGTGGTTACAACGGACTCATTTCTCAAAAAGTGAATGTTGAGCAGGCGGAAGCTAAAATCGAAGCAACACTGCAAAGGAGATATGATTTGATTCCTAACGTAGTTAATAGCGTCAAAGGTTATATGGCTCACGAAGATGAAATCTTTACAGAGATTGCTGAAGCGCGTGCTAAAATTGGTTCAAATTCTGCAACATCTGCCGATAAAAAGAAGGCTGAAGGGGAATTGGATTCTGCGATCTCTCGCTTGCTAGTTGTAAAAGAAAGTTATCCAGAATTAAAATCCAATGAACAAATTCAAACGTTAATTACAGAACTTGAGGGAACTGAAAACCGTATTTATGTAGCTCGTACAGATTATAATAAGGTTGCTGCTCAGTATAATGCTAAAATCCAAAAATTCCCTACAAATATTGTTGCAAATATGTTTGGTTTTGAAAAGGCAGAACTGGTAGAGGCAACTAAGGCTGCAAAAGAAACAGTTCCTTCTGTAAATCTGAAAGACTAATCGGAGGAAAAATAATGAAGGCAAATGAAGAAAAGCTATATATTTTGAAGCTTGATGATGGCGTGAAAGAAAAGACTGAATCTAGTTTTTTGAATCCAAGATTAGGAGTCATGCACATCAAAGACGCAGAAAAACATTTTGCTGCTGAGTATTATATTGATACTTTGAGGGAATACAAAAAGCAACTTGATTCCTGTTCAAATAATGACAAACAAGAAGAATTGCTTTACTACATGAATAAACTTGCTATGGAGTATATTACATATTCTCCAAAAGAATTTCTTTCACTTCATCATTTGGTTGTTGAAGAGTATATCTAAAAATAGGAGAGTTTTGATGAAACGATTGTTATTATTTTTAAGTATTTTCTTTGCATTTTTTAGTGTTTCTGTTTATGCAGAAGAAATCCCCTCGTCTCCTCCAAGCAATGGGGTTTATGATCCGCACGGTTATCTAAACCAAGGTGTTATTGATAAAGTGGGAGAGTTGAATAAAGAATGGTCTGAGACTACTCTAAAACCTCAAATTGCTGTTGCTGTCATTGACTCTCTGGATAAAGATATTGAGAGTGTCGCAAATGAGACTGCACGCGCATGGAAAGTGGGTTATTCTGATACAGATAACGGAATCTTATTAGTCATTGCTATTAAGGATAAAAAAATCCGTACTGAAACATCTAATAACTTATCTACCATTATTACAGATTCAAAGCTAACTCTTTAAATAATACAGTTAAGTCTGATTTTAGACAGGGAGATTATTCTGCTGGTGTCTCTGCTTATTTATCCGAACTAAGTGGGCTGATAACTCCTTATTTGTCTAATTCTGCTTCTGAAATAAAAGAACAAAAATTGGAAGAAAAAAAGAGTATGATTCAAAAATTCGCTAAAGCTCTTTTTAACATTTTCTCAATTTTTATTATCTTTTCAATTCCTGTTTCCCTCATTAAATTTTTTATTAGACGATCCAGATATGACGAGTTGGGATATACAGGATATACAGAAAATCATAATCGTGGTTATTACGTTAGCCAATCCATTAAAGCTTATGATGAGCGTGATTATGGCGATGATTATAAAGATGAATACAACAAAAGCAATTCAGCATACGGCAAGAAAAAGCAACATGATTCTGCTATTCACGATAGTGGCTCATCTTATGTCAGCAGTGACTTCGGTTCTTATACAGGTAGTGACTTTGGCTCTTCCTCCTCTTCCTCTTATGGCGACAGTTCAAGTTCTTGGAGTGGGGGCGATTCATGGTCAGGCGGTGGCTTTGACGGTGGTGGTTCTTCAGGTGATTGGTAATTTTTATCTTGATTCTTTTTCGATTTTGTGCTATAATTTTATTAAAGCTTGAAACAAAACTGCATAGCAAATTCCTTATTGTCTTATGGTTCAAACTTTATTATTTGCTTATTGTTAAGTTTTTATTGTTTCGACCTTTTAAAAACCCCTTATCCTATGGACTTTGGGGATTTTTTGTGTCTTTTTATATATATTATAAAGAACACTTTATATATTTTACTTGACATATTCTTGTTTTTTTGATATACTGGATATATAAAAAAATAGGGAAGGGAAGAAAAGCGATGAATATTTTTTTGATGTTTATAAATTTCAAAACCAAGTTGATAACATTATCAAAAAGGGTGAACTAAAAGAATGTTTGGCATTATTGGGGATTGTTTATTTTGATGGTAGCCTAGAGAAAGGTAATGAAAACAGAATTGTTTTTGAATTTTCAAAAAGTTGCACAATAGCAATCGAGGTTCTACTTATAGAAAAGAAAAATACGATTTTGGGGCTGGATAGGAGAACGTCTAGAAGGTGACTATTTTTGGAAATATGTCTATGAAAATTATGAAGAACTGTGGCGTAGCGTTTTAACTTTACTTATTGCAGAATATTTCTCACCTATCGAATGTATTTCTTGTGAGATTGTAGCCGCTACTGAAAACGACTTGTTATGTCAGTGGATAGAAGGCACTGCAAGCGCTGAAGAACAATAGACATATAGAAGTAAGAGGAGGAAAAAGTTTGAGTTCAAAAATTTGGAAAAGTTATGGGATGCAAATTGATAATCAATTTTTATTTCACGGAGGACCTTTTGGGCTTAATTGGGATATTCAAGGACAAACCATCATGCAGCAGTTACTAGCTGTTCAAGGCGTTTTGTTTACTGACGATTTTGCACCAGCAATTCTAGGACTTAAAAAAGATAAAAAAGACGCTCTTCTTCGTGCTAAAAATAAAATGAGTGAAATTGCTGATCCTGAGAAGTTGAAAATGTGGGAAGAAGAAGGTTTTTATACAAACTTAGTTATTCTCCTTCGTCGTCTTTTATTTTGCATGGGATGATGAGCAAATTGAAGATAAAGTTTATAAGGCGATTAGTTTACAACTTGCAAAAGGATTGCTTGAAACAGAGGATTTAGAGCTGGTTTATGTAAAGTCTGAATTATACGAGCCTGATGATTTGTCTATCATGTGTAGGTATGGCATGGCAGAAATGTTTGATAAAAATAACTGGTTGAATAATGGAAATAGATTAGGAGAAATCCTAATGGACATTCGCGAAGAATTGAAAGGAAAATTAAAAAATGAAATTTACTAAAGTAAAAGAAATTGTACTTGCTATGGTATTAGCTTTATTGATTGATGTAAGTCTAATAGGGATAAGTTTAGCAATTATCCCTGCCAAATTCAAATTTATGGTGGTCTTGTACGCTTTATTTTATATATTTACAGTTTGGCGTACACTGAAGTGGATTCGATTCGATAAAGATTAGAAAGAGAAATAATGAAGATTTTTGACGGTAAAACAGTCTCGCAAGAAATTGCTGAGAATTTGAAAAAGGAAGTCTCTTCTTTTGAAGGGACTCCTAAACTTGTTGTTATGAGCGTTGGGAATAACCCAGCAAGTATGTCTTACATTAAGAGTAAGAGAAAGATGGCAACTTTTATTGGTATTGAACTGGAACATGTGCAATTCTCAGAAGACGTTGCAGAAGAGGTTCTTATTAAAGCAATTCATCAATTCAATAATGATGAGCGCGTGAATGGAATTATCGTGCAATTACCTCTACCTCAACATTTAGATGCTTCAAAATTTTCTTCTTTAATTCATCCTGATAAAGATGTTGATGGATTTTCTTCTGAGAACATGGGGAAACTATTATTGAAACAACCCCATTTTATTCCTTGTACGCCATCAAGCGTTTTAGATATTCTAGATTATTATAGCTACAATGTTGAAGGTAAAAGCGTTATTATTCTAGGACGTAGTGACATTGTTGGAAAACCACTTGCGTTAGAATTGATTAACCGTGGAGCTACGGTTACATCTTGCAACAGCAAGACTAGTAAACTTTGTTGCGTTCACTTTGTTTGTTCGCTGATGTAGTTGTGGTAGCAACTGGGCATCCAAATACAATCAACTTTCACGATATAAGAAATGCAGAAGTTATTATAGATGTTGGAATTAACCGTCTTGATAACGGAAAATTAGTTGGTGATGTCAATTTTGAATCTCTGCTCAATCACCAATTCAAAGGAGTTGTAACCCCTGTTCCTGGGGGCGTTGGTTTGATGACAGTTGTGAATCTGATGAAAAATACGATCTTAGCTTATAAGTTACAACAAGTAAATCAGAAGGAGGAATAAATGAAACCTGATTTAGATATTTATGTTATTGATACTTTTAATATTTTTGTCTTACTTCGTGATAAATCTCTTAGTGGTTACACGTTAGAAAGAGAAATTGGTGTTTCCAGGACGACCCTTTTAAAAGTTCGTTCCGATAAAGAACAATTTCAAAACTTGAGTGTCGGCACTCTCTTGAAGATACAAAAATGGATGTTGTCAAAAAATGGTAAATTGTATTTTTCAGCTAATGCTAACGTATATAATTTACAAACCCTAGAAGACTTAAAGAAAGAGGATATTGATCTCTACAAGCAGATTGATTTAGAGAAAATTTCAGCTTTCATCAAAAATCCTTTTATCAAAACCAAACTCCTTGATAAAGGAGCAGGTTTCTCTCCTATGGAGCGCTCTCTGTTTAGACGAGGGGAGAAAACTCTTAACAACATGACTTTGAAAAAAGTGACAAAAATCCAAAAACTTATGAATCAAGTCGAAGAAATTGGGCTTGAAGCGACAATGGAGCTTTACGCATAAGTTTTACAAAAAAACAAAAAAACCTTGCTTTTAGCAAGGCTTTTTTTATTTATACTTACCAAACTTCTTCACTGACTGGTTTTGTATCTTTCCAAAACTCCCTATTCACTTCTTGATTTTGACAAACTTCAAAATCCTTCAGTTTTTGATAGCCTTCATAGTCTTTTAGTAAATCTTCAAGTTTATACCGAGGAATAACTAAGGTATCACTTTCTTTTTTCAAAGTAATAACTCCATTCTCCATCTCTAAAAACTAATTTGTCCCCAGCTTTCAATTCCATCTTTTTCTAAAAACTTGTCTAGGTAGTAAAACTCCTAATCCATTCCCCCAATTTGCGACACGTCTCATTTCAATGATTTTATCTGACATAGTTTTTTACCTCTTTCGTTTTTATATATCTTACCACACTTTATATATATTTGTCAAATTTATTTTATATTTTTTGTTTTTACGCTTGACATCTGCATATATTTGTGATATAATTTTATTACAAAAAAATGAAAAAGAGGTATAAAAAAATGAAAGCTGTAACGCATTATGAAGTAAATGGACATCTATTTTTCAGATAAAGAACTAGCATTGGCTGTCGAGGATATTCTCACACAATATTCTGATTTGAAGTTTGATGTTGATAATAATGCAATTTCTGTAAAAGTTAAATCTTATGAAGGTGCTGCTTGGATCGAAGTTTCTGAAAATAGTGTTAAAATTGTTTTTGAAACTCATGACCCTTCAATGGATACTAAAGAAATTATCGAGCTGGAGAAACGTGGTATTTTGTGGGAGTTTTCTCGTTGTATTCAGTATTTTACACCAAAGAATAAAAAGAGTTTGCTGGAAGATTTTAAGCTGCTTTATGAATACACTCAGGAAGTTGGTAGTTTGGTTTAAAATTAGTGAACTGTCCCTCCTCACGCCTCATTAAGAGGGGGATTAGTTCTCTTGAAGTTGAAGAAATCTAGAAAAGGAGCGACCTAATGACTGCACCTAAAAAACGAGTTTACTACTCAAAAGGTAATTTTGTTACTTACAAGAACGAGCGACACATTATCGTGTCTGCTAACTTCAATTACTTATTTACAGTCTATACCTTGATGAATGTAACAAGTTTTGAAATTGTGCTTGTAAGCAGCTTAGATGAAAATCTCAATCCAATCCGTAAGCGTGTCATTTATGAAGACGCTGAGAATATGTCAGAAAAACAAAGAAACTTTATCAAGACTTTAGAGAGTAAGACAGGGGCTAAATTCAACGGACGTGACCTTGGGGATGTAGATACCTTTATCAACCTCATTAAAGGAGCTAATTATTCTAAAGAATATAAGGCTAAAAGATTAGAAGATAAAATTCTTGGTGAAGTTTTATAAAATCCCTCTATAAGCATATTTAGAAAAGAGATTTTGAAAGGTGGTGAATAGAATGAAATTCGAAGTTTTTTCTGCGCGACTATTTGACGAGGAGGCGACCTATGATAAGTATCGAAAAGCATTAGAGAAGGTGGGGAAGGTTTCTTACTTTTGTGAATGTGATACAGGCAACCCTGTAATTGAGCTTGAATTAGACGACTTAGACGCTCTACCTTCGTTGATAAATGAGTTAGGAACAGGAGTACAAATCTCAAAACCTTATAATGAAAAGAAACCTTTTCAATTATGGATTGTTGACGGATATATGGAGTGAGGCGAGTCAATGAAAAATTATTTAGAGAGTGTGGGAATTATAGATGTACTTTTATAAAACAATGGGCGAACTTGCTAAACTAATAGATGAACATTTTGTCAACACTGAGCAATGTAAATTAGAGTATGATTATGATTCAAAATATGACACCCTTACTTTACGCATTATTGATGGAGATGAAGTGAAATTCAACACTGAACTTGATATTTATAACGTTGGATATAGAACTCGGTTAATGGGTATGCAATCTTATGAAACAATTAGATGGTTCTATTCGCAGTGGGATAATTTCAAGAGAGATACATTCTACGCTCCAATAGAGCGTGCCTCTATTGAACTCGGAGCAGATGTTATTATCGCTGACCCTTGTAGTAATTTAGATAATGAAGATGATGAAATCATTGAACTAAACAATGTCAAACAAGGGAGATGGCTAGTAGAAGCAAGACCTATCAATACAGCGGAGCATGGTGATGCTCACGGGGATGTTATTTTGTGGCATGAGTCTGTTTCTCAACCTCTGTCATTCCAATTAGGAGAAATTGCTACAAACGTGGAATCTTACCGAATCGGAGTTTATGATGCAGAACATTTGAGAACTATCAAAGAAACGGATAGTGAAAAGCGTGCTGAAAAGTGGTGCGAAAAAATAGTCACTACAAAACCAGATATGCTTTCACGAAAACCTATCACTCCGCTGCAACGTAAATACTTAGACCAAGCTAAAGCAATGGTAGATGCACTTGGAGAAAATTCTTTTGGTTTTAACTCTGAAGTAAATCGTTTGCTAAGTGCATATCAAATGGATAATACAACACTGTTTGATGAATGTTACTACCATGATAAAATCAAAATGTGGAGTGACCAAAAATCTATCGTTGTTCAAACTGGTGATTTGCAACCTTATCAAACTCTTATTGCAAAAGATAAGGGCGAGATTGTAGCAATTAAGCTAGAATTAGAAAACCCTGCCGAAATTCTAGATGAAGATGAATAAATATCTTTAAAATTCAAAAAAATCTGCGTAAACCTCCACCTCTTGGGCGATTGGTAACTAAGCGGTGAAAGAAATAAGAACGAAAGGAGAAGTAAGATTCAAAAAATGATAAGACAGAAAGCTTATAAATTTCGACTCTATCCTAATCTTGAACAGAGAATCTTATTTGAGAAAACCTTTGGTTGTTCACGTTTTATTTGGAATCAGATGTTGGCAGATAGGATTGCTCATTATGAGCAGACTGGTGAAACTTTAAGAAACACTCCTGCTCAATACAAAGATGAGTTCCCTTGGTTAAGAGAAGTGGATAGTTTAGCATTGTGTAATATTCAGTTGAATCTAAATGCTACCTATAAAAAAATTTCTTTCGTTCAGGATTTGGCTTCCCTAATTTTTAAGTCTAAGAAAACAGCTCAATCCTATAAGACTAACAACAACAAAGGAACAATTGCCCTCTCAGATGGGAAAGTCAAACTCCTAAAAGTTGGCTGGGTAAAACTCAAACTTCATCGTCAGCCAAAAGGCGTGATTAAGAGTGCCACTATTTCAAAGACAGCAACAGGCAAGTATTTCATCTCTATCCTTTGTGAAGAAGAGATTCTCCCTCTTCCTAAGACGGATTCAAACCTTGGAATTGACTTGGGCTTAGAGAACTTCGCTATTCTCTCTACTGGAGAGAAAATTGGTAATCCTAAATTTCTTACTTCTTTATCTAAGAAGTTAGCTAAGGAACAAAAGGTCTTGTCTAGGCGAGGACTTCTTGCCAAGAAAAAGGGTGTCAAACTCTCTGAGTCCTCCAACTATCAAAAACAGAAGGTAAAAGTAGCTCGGCTTCATGAGAAAATTGCACATCAAAGAAAAGACTTTCTTCATCAACTCAGTACAAATCTCATCAAGAACCACGATGTGATTTGTATTGAAAATTTAGCGAGTAAAAACCTTATGAAGAATCATCACCTAGCAAGAGCCATCGGTGATGCCTCATGGACTGAATTTGTTCGTCAACTTCACTACAAGGCAGATTGGTATGGGAAGAAGATTGTCACCATCAGTCGTTGGTTTCCCTCTTCTCAGCTCTGTTCTTCTTGTGGGGTGAACTCAGGGAAGAAAGCTCTTTCTATCCGAGAGTGGACTTGTGAACATTGTCATGCTCATCATGACCGTGACATCAATGCTAGTCTCAACATCCTCAAAGAAGGTTTAAGCCTAGCCTAATCAAATATTTGAACCGTAGGAACTACGGAGATAGCTTGGTCCACTTGTGTAACCTCTGGAGGCTAGACACCTAATCTCTAAGTCAGCACATTACCCAAGAAACTCCTCCCTCTTAATTAAATGTAGGGAGGGGTAGTTCACCTAAACAATCACTCGGATAAGCACATTACTTATCCTGACGAACTTGTGATTTTTTAAATAGCAAGCATAATTTCATGTAGGATGCAGTTATTCAAGAAATTTAAGGCGGTGTAAAAAATGAAAATAACTCAAATAAATAATTGTTCAGATAAGTACATTACTTATCCTGACAAACTAGAGCTAAATAAAACTCTTACCGTTATTGCAGGTCCTAATGGCTATGGGAAAAGTAGCTTGTTGATGGCGATAAAAAAGAGTATCCGAGAAATTTATGAAGAAGAACGCAAGTATTATTCAATCTTCGAGGTAGAAACATCTACTCAAAAATCAACTATTAATTCCATTCTCTCTAAACCAACTTACGAGCGCCCAAATGCACTCCTTTTTACCTATGATGGCTATAAGGAAAATGACTACATCACTATGCTTGGTTTGGTAGCATGTACTCGTTCAGTAAAACTAGAAAGAGTCAAATATTCAGAAGGACAACTACGAATTTTGGATTTGAAACGTATTTTTGAATTGGCTAATCACGCGCAACAAGTTATTGAAAAGAAGGATACTCCTTTTGTATTGTTGATTGACAGTGTTGATTCTGGTCTAAGCCCTGACTTTTCAATTCAAATTCAAAAAATGATCCGACAATTTGTAGACCATGATGCTTCTCCCAACCTAAGAGTCCTATTGGTTTCAAATACTTATGAACTCTTCCAAAACTGGGATGAAGAACAAACTGAAATTATTGATGCTCGAACCTTTGAAAAACTCCATTTTTCTTCTTACGAAGACTATGTAACTTACTGCCAAGAAAACAGCAGCTATGAAGAACGAGTAGTTGGAGGTAATATTTACAGAGATTGATAATAAACGAAAAGCACCTGTATAAACAAGTGCTTTTTGATTTTAAGGTTTTCAGGGCTGTTTCTATGATCGTTCCATAAGGCGACCAAAAGGACTCCCCATTCCTTTGTAGAGATTATATCACATCTTTTTACAAAAAAACAATAGGCGTAGCTTTCACTACGTCTATTGCCTTGCGGTTTCCCACTAATTCAGAAAGGATAAGGCTCTATCGTGCCTTGCTAAATATTATAGCAAAGTTTATTAAAAAAATCAAAATTTTTTTGTTACAAACCAAAGGTATTTTTTTGTCTATTTTTATATATTATCCTTGACAAAGTTTTTTTATTTTGTGTTATACTTTATATAGTAAAAAAATAAAGGAGAATAAAATGGACCTACGAAAACGGAATTTAGCTGAATTAACAATGGCAGAAGAATTAACCAAAAAGGTTTCTGAAAAAATCAATAGCGGGATGACATTGATCGGGACACTTGTTGGTGGTGTAAATAATTGGACTCAGGTTTATTATTTTTATAATTCTGATAAAAAATCAGTATTGGATAGCCGAGACGAGAATGGTGAAATGAACTATGATGTTGATTTTCTTATTTTAGTTGAAGAACAATTTGACATTAGGACGGAAAGTCGTGGCATTATCGTTCCAAAAGTGAAAAAATACAGCTTATTTGAAGGGGTGTTAAATAATCATGATGTAACGACAGGGTATCCAGGAGAATTGTTGAAAAGTGATAATGTTGTCAAAGTTAAAGAATTATATTTTTTTCGAATGATAAAATTTATCTATCTGTTAAGGAATTAGAAAAAGGAGAATAAAAATGTTAAATAGATACGAAATTGATTTATTACAAAATGCAAAAAAAATACTTCGAGAAGAAGAGGAATGACGAGCTTCCATAGGGGAAAAGCTTTCTATGTTTTGGCTTTATAATGCCCTTGTCAACCTTTCTAACTCTGCACCTTCATGTTACAAAATCTCAGAAATCTTAAAAGAGAAACCTGAAGATGTTTTGATGTGGTGTATGTGTGTTATGGGTGGTAAACTCGAATTGCCAGCTCCACTAGATGAAAACAACATCCTTACGGTTACTGTGAATGGGTGGATGGGTAGAGGCGTGGACAATATTCTAGACATCAATTTGAACGGACTAAAATATCTGCACTTGGAATACGACCATGAAGACAAGTCGCTCCGCCAATATAATTATACTGACCCACATGATGATGATTACACCAACAAGCAAACCATTGATGTTAGCCTGTTCAAAGAAACTTCTTCTTTGGAGGTCGTTGCAGAACTGGAAGAAAAGTACAAGGTTGATATTAGAATCTCACCTGTTCCTGAACAAGAAGGTTTTGTATATGGAATTGTGGCAGGGAGTGATTGTTCAAAATGCAGCACCATCACAACAAAAGATTACCCATCTACTGATGCTTTGTTAGAAGCTCTAGAAAATGAAATTCTTCCAGAGTATCAAAAAATGGCAGATTCTTTCGTCAAATTGAACTCTCTTGTCAAAGGCGCTAAGATTCTATAAGGAGAAAAATATGACTGAAAAACAATTATCTCAAAAAGAAAAAGATTTGTTGGTTACTCATTACTTAAATAAAATGAGCCAATATTTAAGACCTTTTCCCATTTCTTTGGGCAAATTTTTCAAAGGGGAAGTCTCTATTGATAGTGCGCTCCCTTTTAGAAATGTTCTCAATCTAGGTGTTGAAGTCAGTGATATTACTCAACGTATCTATCCGTTTTCAAACAAGCACTTGGAAAATTTACAAAGCTCAGGTTTAAATGCAGCTATCTATTATTTTGAATCTATCATTCCTGTTATAAAGATTGACGGAAAGCCTCTTCAAGAAATTATTGATGAAACAGGTTATCAGCTAAAACTTGTTGAAGACCCTGTTGCAAGAGTTGTTTCTAACGGTCTTTTTGCTAGGTTAACGGTACAAAGAGATTGGTTGGGTGATGTTGATAAAACAAAAAAAGAATATGTTCTTATCTTAGCGCGTGCAGTAGCAGAGTTAATCAAATTAAACCCTGACCACGAGTTTTATAACGACCAATCTGACCTTGGAAATGGCGATGATGGTTACTTGTTTGACATTAAGTTTGCGGAAGATGGCTATCATCTCTTGTTTACAAGCACTTTGCATCAAATTAAAATCCAAAGCGTAGCTGAAGACGAGTTATTGACCAAAAACTCGTTGATAACATTATTGAAAGGAAAAAAATCAAAAAAATGACTTATTCTAAAGAACTAGAACAAAATTTCAAAGAAATGCAGGGGTTACGACAAGCCCTTGCTGAATTAGGGTATCAAGAGCGTTATTCTTACGGTGGAACTGTTGTTGGTGAAATGACGGGTGCTATGTACTCCAATCTCGACAATGGGGTTTGTGTAGAATTGAAATATTCAAACAAGGCAGTTGCTTTTAGTTATATTGTAAAAGGAACGGTATTTGCGCTCGCTTCTCCTGAGCTATATAGTCGCCAAAACGACCTCAAACGCTTCAAGAAAGAACTGAAGCAGTTTGAAGAAGTTGCTGAAAAACTGATGTGAGGAAAAATATGAAGAAAAAATTATTGTTGTTGACTTGTGGGTTCACATGGGTTTTCCTGTCAGGATGCCAAGTAGTGAATAACTACCTAAAGAACTTTGAAGAAGATTTTGAAGGACTTACAATGGTAGTTAGAACCTTTGATGAAGATTCTCAAGTGATTGATCACATTGAAGGGAAGTCAATGTCTTTTTCTCGCAATACAGAATTTGACAAATACAAGAATGGTGAAAAAACCGGTCTTGGACACGTCTTGAAAATCACGGTTGGCACACATGAAATTGACCATGTAGGGTCTTCGTTGGTTGCTGAAGAAAAAGGTTTGCGAGATATATTTGCAGAATACCGCAAAACAGTTGATTTGAAAAATGATAATAGCGACATCCCGATCATTAACAGAATTGTTTCTGCCTACAAGAATGATTTTACTGGAAAATCTAAAGTCGTCCTCATTCGCTCGCAAAAAGGAACGCCTCTTGCGACTTATTCGGGGGAGAAGGTTTCTATCAATGACTCGGACATCCCAAATACAACAGAGCTGTTAGTTGATGGCAAAAAATTGCTTATCTACCGTTGTGACTACACAATCTACGATTTAGAATTGCTGCAAGAATAAAAGGGATGCCCCTTTTATTTTTTTGTTGAACTTCTCGTTTCATGATATAATGATAATGAATATGCAAGGAGATAAAAAATGACAGATAAAATGTGGAAAAAAACAGATAGATACCTTTATTTGGTCAATAGATATGATGAACTTTATATCAAATTGAATCAACATCCATTCCTAAAACATACATTTTGGTTTCAAATGCTTTGTATTCCTTTTGGGATTCTTGTATATTTCTTTGTTAGGAATTGGCTGTCTACCCATACACTCACATGGGACTACCTCACAAAGCTAACTACTTTTAGTGGGGTTTTAGTGTTGTTTGTTGTATTTTTGATTTTAGATTCTTACCAGAAGGCGCGTGAGTTGAATAGATTAGGTCAAGAATTATTGTTCTTTGCCTCTAGTCTTTTAGATAGTGAACAAAACCTACACATTTTGGTTGAAGGTTATTCGGGCGAAACTGTTAATTTTGAAGGGTTAGAAATCCCTGAGTGCTTTGCCTTGTTATTTGAAGGTGGTCATTACGGAGCTTCTGTGAAGCAAAAGATTTTGGAATTAGTCCAAGAACAAAAATCTGATACTGAGGGTGCTAATGCAAATAAATAAACCTTGGACTCGTCAAAAGCTGACTAAGATGCTTTATCATGCGTTCGTCGGCTCTTTAGCTGATAATGTTATTGAGATAGGTTGGGTATTATGTTTTAGTTTACTGGCAGACAAAAGTTTAGTAGAACGAATAACTGTTCTATTCGGAGTAAACGATGCTTTTTGGGTTATTCTTACATCAACTTATTACGCAGCTAGAACATCTCTAACTGCAACCTTGCCTAAATTGATTGAGCAAGAAGGTTTAAGCGTAGAGTCTAAAGTAGTTAAAAATCATATTTACTTATTTTATATCATGCTTTTACCATCAGCGATAGGTAGTTTTATGTTTCTACCTAAACTGCTGCTCATTTTAGGGGTATCTCCAGCAGATTTACCTTTCTATATGCCTTATTTCCAACTTTCCATAGTTGCTATTTTGATAGCATCTCCGTGGTCTACATTTATCCCATCCTATTTGAGAACTAGAGGTAGAAGTAAAGAAGCTACCGCTTTAGATCATGCAGTAGCTTGGTCTATGTTGGGTGGTATTTTCTTTACAACACACATATTGCATTTTAGTGTTAATACTGCATTGATTGTAAATATCTTCACTAATTGGATTCCACTATATTGGTTCTTGTGGAAGAAACCAATACCTAAATTCTTTTCTAAAGGACTTGAATTTTCTTGGAAAGAAATTAAGTCTTATTGGGTTATTGTAAAATGGGAATTAGTAAGAAGGCTTGCTCCACGAATCTCAGCAATTATTGGAGTTGGTTTGACCATTACAATCAATCCAATTTATGCAGGCATCAAATATTGGATTTCGAATCTAATGATGTTACCTGAAGGTTGGGTAGATTCAATGGCAGGACTACTAAATAGCCATGTCTCCAGAAATGTAGGTTTAAATGAACCAATTCCATACAAAGATAATAAATTTGTCTTTTGGAAAGCGTCTATTGGGGCAGCAATCTCAATAGCTTTGATTTATATAATTGCTTATTTTGTATTGGCTTGGCTACCAGAATCCATTTATAAAGGGATTATATCTCCAATCATTTGGATTTTCTTGCCGATTGAGATTGTTACCAAACTTAGATATTATATGTGGTTAGCCATTAGTCGTTCATGTCGGCATGATTTGAACAGTGTTGCTCAATTGATTTATGCAATTCCAACAGCTATAATGACACCTGTATTGCTTTGGTTGTTCCTACATTACTTACACCTTAGTTTTGAATCTATTTTCGCAGTTGGAAGTATTGTTGGAATAGTGCAGTGGCTAGGGACGGAAATATACTTCAGAGTTAAGTTGAGGTAGAAGATGAGTAGAAGATATAGAAAAACTTAGAGCAACTAAAATTTTATTAGTTGCTTTTTGTATATCCTGCTTGACAAAATTGTATATTTGTGATATACTTGTATTATAAAAAAAGAGGAGTTCAAATAAAATGAAAATAATCAAAACTTATCAGGCGGTTATTAGACATCAGTTAGGCTATACAGTAATGGGTGCTGAAAGCTTTGCAGATTTAGGAAATTTGAAGCGGTTGGAAGCTTACATATTCCCTTTATTAGACGAGCTATCTATTGGGAAGGAAATCCCTGTTGAATTGCAAAAAATTTCAAATGGGACATGGATAAATTTGAGTTATAATTTTTTAAACAAAACTTATCCGTTGTTTCTGATTGTTCATGAAAATATTCTAAAAGCTGTTACTACAAACCTGTCTAATTTCATAAACGATGAATCAGATTCAGTAGCAGTTGGCTATGAAAGTTTCATGGGTTAAATAATTAACGAGAGGTAAAACATGCTGACAGAACCATTTAAAAAGACTGGACAGTTAGTGACCATCTATGACGAGCAGACAAAATCTTTGTCTGTTCTTGGTCCTAACGGTTGCAAGTTTGTAAGGAAGGAAAATGCACATGAAACTATATTTTGGAGTGTTTCTCGAAAAAACGCCTAATCATTTTGGACTTGGAAAAGCAACTGTTACTAAATTTCTTTATAAAGAAACTGCTTTAGCTTGGGGAAAGCAGCGATGTGAATACGGTACAGAACGTGCAGTTTTCGAAACAGAAGAAGAAGTTATTAACTTTTTAGAACAGAAAGGATTCCCTAAAAAGTTTGCTCAGAAAGTATTGCGCTTTGCTGAAGTAAATGAAGAAGTAAAGGGATAGAAAGGTATAATTATGGATATTCAAGATTTTTTGGATTTTTTGCATAAAGAAGGTGTCCTCTCGCTGAATGAAAAGGGAGGCTATATCTTCGTCTATCATTGGAAGCCTGAAAAAGTTTATACAGAAGAAGAAGCGCGTAAATTGGTGAAGGGATTTCATTTCTAAGCTTGGACGAGCAGGAAGAATTTCGATTTGATAATTATGATTGTTCCTTGTTCGAAGCAATGGTTATAAACTCTGCTATTGTTGATGGAAGTTCTCCTGAAACTAGTGATTTTTTGGAAGGATTGATTCACCGTTATTTAGAATCACACAACGTTTCTCCTGAAAGTTTAATTCATACTGCCACTCCTGAATTTTACGAGGATGTATTTAATGCTTTTTGGTTGAATGTTGGGGTTGATTATAATGCTGCTGAACTATTTGAAAAAAATGGTTTATCACAGTATCCTTTTATTCAGCAGTTCTTGAAAGAAGATTACAAAGAAAAAAAGAATGTTTTGAACAATCTTTTTGAAGATTCTTTAGAAGTAGCAAGCTCTTATATTGAAGAGATGAATGAGCTAGGAAGTCGTCTAAATAACTTTAGTTTCAAAGACAATGTTATAAAGGACATCTTTTTAATTATGTGTAAACATATCTCTGAGCCTCATGCACCTTTTTTAATTTATAAGTTTCTGAATGACGGTTGGAGTGAACTTGATTTTGGGGTGAATATCAAAAATTTACCATTATTTATCACTGAGTTAGATGGAAATTTACCCAAAGCCTTCGGAGAACTCGAATGGAAGGTGATGTTTTTGGATTACTCTGATGAAAAAGCATTTCTTTACAAGTTACAAGTCTCTTTCTCTAAAGAAGGAATTGTCAATAGGATGCAACTTACTGAAACACCATTGGGGTATAAATAAGAACATGAACAAAGGAAAATTAAAAAAACTAACTTCTTTGAAAATTACTTCAGGCGGTTATGAGGAAATGGATTATATTGTGCCTGTCCTCACGGTTGAGGAATATCTGGAAAAGAAAGAGCCTTTTTACTCAGAATTTATCCTTCTACCAGACGGACGCATCATTGAAGCTAAACCTAGTCACGCCTATGTTCTTGAAAGTTTAGTTAATCACCTAAATGAAGAAAAGTTCGATTTTTCTCCCACTTGGTATATTGAAGAGCGTTTCTATCACACGGGTGCAGTAGCATGTTGGTTAGAAAGTCAAAGCGGCTTTGAAGAGCTGACTGAAGCACAAGAAGAAACTCTTCGTATCCTTGAAGAAAAGGGAGAGATCAAACTTAATCATTCTCACTACTCGAGAAAAAAATCAATTACTTTTTCTCTATCATGCCAAGCATACGAGAAGAAGCGCGTGCTTTTGCGGAAAAACAGAAAAAACACAAAAACACATAAGAACTAGGTTTTCTAGTTCTTTTTTAATTATGTCAAAAAACTTTTAGCTTTTTAGTTGACTTTCTACTTTTTTTGTGATTAAATAATATTATATTACAAATAATAAAAAAATAAAGAAGGTGTCAAAAATGTCGAACAGCCCTCCATTGAAAACTCTTATTCATCAACTTTGGAAGCCTAACTTTGAAAGGCAAGGGATTAGTGCAACTTTTAGACCTTTTTTTGTTGCTTACATTGGGGTAGAAGAGCAAAGAGATTATAATAATGTACTTGCTACTCTACTAGACAAAGCAAAACAAGATGAACGTCACACAGTTGTTTTTGATAATCATGTCCCTTTTGAAGTAGATTTTGATTTTATGAATAGCATTAAATCAGAACTCCAATTTATGGATGTTTTTCATCTTAAAAACGAAGATTTGGTTATGTTTTCTGAAGATGTTAATCCTCTTTTTGTTGAGAAGTTGCAAGAAGTGATTCACTTAGCGGTGCAGAATGAACATTTTTCGAATGATTCTGTTCGCAATAACTTTATTACAAAATTACTCCTACATGTCTATAACCATATCAGACCATTAGAAATTGTTGACTTAGTAAGCAAGACCAATAAGTGTATCTATTATGGAGAATTGGAAAAACATGACATGTATCTCCTGATTCTGTTAGCAAAAATGAATTGGGATGTGATCTACATCAATCCTTTGAAAGAACCTTTTGACTTATCTTTCTCAGGAATTGAAGTTCATCTCAATAAACAAATATTGCCGATTGAATCGCTCAGAGAAAGAAGTAGTCAAGGGACTGTTTATGAACGATTTGATTCTATCACTCTTGGATTTGAAGAAGAGATGGAACAAAGTTTATTCACGGATTCAGGATTATTTAGACCGTGGCAGTTCAAAAAAGGTACTACTAAGAACCTTTTCTTTAACTCAACTATTATTGACTTAGAGAATAATTGGAATGAAGAAGCGCGCGTTCGACAAGGGTTTGATGTTGATGGCAAAATTGTGAAAATCCCTAATTTCTTTTATGAACTCGAAGGAGAGTACGAAGATACCTCGAAATACAAAGAATTAGTTAATAAACTTGTTCAAGCGAAGAATGTGTTGTTTTCAACAGGAAAGGTATCGGACTTCTTAGATGTTTCAATTTCGGAAGGGCAAGTTCTTCAAATCACTTTTTGTCAATTAAATGATGGAAGTTTTGATATTGAAAAATTAAAAGAGTTACCTTTCTACAACTACGCTCCTTTTAATGATGATACAGAAAACTTCATCTTAGAAAAAATCAATGAGACTTTACAAGATAAGTATTTGTTCTCTCAACCACTGACTACAAAAACAGATATGTTTGAGTTTGTTGGTGCATGTTTAGAATTGAATAAGAAAGTCATTCGCCTTATTGATTCTTTCGACTTTCCATTTTCTATCCCAAAAATTGTTATTTTTTTAGATAATGAAAGTTCGGTTGAACCTCAAGTTCCTTACTTGCTTGGTTTTCTTCATAAGATTGGTTTTGATATAGTCGTTTTTTTTCTCCAGCAGGAATGTCTGACTTATCTAGTTACATTGAAAGGGGGAGATTTAATTGCCAGAGACTTGAAACGATAAAATACGATAGAAGTTTCGGCTCTTTAGGAAGTGTTGCTTCTCGCAAAACTTCACATAAAGAAGGCTTTTTCTCAAAACTATTTGGTTAAACAATAAAGAAAAGGAGGACTGGATATGGTCCAAACAGATTTTGCACCTCAAGAAATCAACATTCAAGAAATTGATGCTCAAGAAGTGCAAAAAGTAAATGAAATTGTAGCAAATACTGAGGCTTACAAGGAGAGGTTAAAACAACTCCCTGAAGTTCAAGCTTTAACAAATGAAATTAGCGTTCAGGATGTAAATACTATCGTTAGTTTTGGTCAAAAATCGGCTGAAGAAATCACTAAAATCTCTGATAAGATTTTAAGTATTGCCAAAAGTACCTACAAGCAAAGATGCTGCTCAGATGATTACTCAGCTTGCTAAAAATCATGGATAAATTTGATATTCGCGAACTGGAAAAAAATTCAATCTGAACCAGAAAAAGCAGGGGCTTCTTCAAAAATTGAAACAAAAGATTAAAGATGAATTTGAAGCTTTAGTTTCAAAATATGATGACATGAGTAAAGAAGTGGATAAAATTTCTCAATTACTTCGAACTTATGAAAATCAAACGAAGCAAGATAATGTCACCTTAACAGAAATGTGCCAAGCTAACTATAATTATTTCGAACAGCTAGAACGTTATGTGGTTGCTGCTGAACTTGGTCTTGGTGAAATTGCTAATTACCGTCAACAAGTAGCAAATCGCACAGATATTTCTGAAGATCAGAAAAATGCTCAATTGCAACAACTTGACATGATGTCTCAGATGCTAGATCAACGCAAGTACGATTTGTTGCAAGCTGAAGTTGTGGCTCGTATGACTGTTCCAATGCTTCAAAATATGCAGTTGACAAATGTTAATCTGCTCCGTGAAATCAACACTGCATTTGTTGTAGGTTTGCCAATCTTCAAACAAAACCTTGCTCAAGCGATTATGTTGAAACGCCAAGCAATCACTGCCAACTCAATGGAACAATTCAAGGGCGCAATCAACAAACAATTGGAACAAAATGCAACGTATGCTTCTGTTCAAGGTAAGCTGGTTGCAGAAAATGTTACTAAAGGTACGTTTGATATGGAAACATTGCGAAAAGTTTATACCACTATCAAAACTGGTACTGAAAATACAAAACGCATCATGAGTGAGCAAGAGTCTAAGAACAAAGAAAACACGAAAGACCTTGAACAATTGAAAGCAGATATTCAATCTGGTTCTCTTAACACACTTCAAGCTCCTAGTGGAAGCTAGAAAGGAAGTCCTATGTCTGAATTAAAAGAAAATGCTAAAAATTTCTTGGGCGCAGGAAAAGAACTTGGAAAGTCTCTTCTAAAAGAAGGACAGAAAGTTTTTGATAATCATGTAAAACCTGCGGTAGAAAGCGTTTCTGATGATGTAAAGCGTCAAAAAGTCTTGAAAAAAATCAATGAAGAAAAAAAGACACTACTGTGAAACAGGATAAATCTAAGCGTAAGTACCATAAAGGAGGGTAAAGATGGATTTTGGAAATCAATTTGGTGGACAACAAACGCAATCTACTGGGGTTTTGAACCTTGCAAAAGGTGGAGTCCTTGATTTAAAAAAGGTAGCTCCAGCTCTTAAACACGTTATTTTAGGCTGTGGATGGGACGTGGCTAGCAATGGTCCAACAGCCGACTTAGACCTATCCGCAATCCTTGTTCCTAAAGGCGCTCGCATTACGCAACAAAATGCAATGGAACACGTTGTATTTTACAACAATCAGGCAGTACAAGGTGTTCGCTCAACTGGTGATAACCGTACTGGTATCGGAGAAGGAGATGATGAACAAATCATTGTTGATTTAGACCTTGTTGCTCCAAACATCGAAAAAATCATCTTCATTGTTACTATCTTTGATGCAACAAGCAAACGTCAAACTTTCGGAATGGTACAAAACGCATTTGCTCGCTTGGTTGACCAAGAAACAAACGATGAAATTTGTCGCTATGAATTAAGTAACGATTATTCAACTGATACTTGTATTCAATTCTGCTCATTAAACCGTACTTTTAACGGTTGGCAGTTTGAAGCTGTCGGAAAAGGCTCTAACGGAGACTTGAACTCTTTATTGACACAATACATGTAATTACATTTCTAGGAGGAAAAACATGTCAATTTTTGGTAATCTATTTGGAAAAAACGAAGAACAAAACACTCAAGAACAACAGCCTGTTCAAAGCGCTCCTATGTCAACAGGGGCTTTGCGCACTGGTAATGAAGTGACGCTTGATTTAAGCAAAGGTGGTTTGCTTAATTTGAACAAAGGTGACTTCTTAAACCTTACGAAATCAGGGGTTTCTCTTTCTCGTATTCGTGCAGCGGCAGGTTGGGACATGGCAAGCTTTGGTGGAAGCATTGATCTTGATTTGTGTGCCTACTTGTTCTCTGGGCGTAGATTAGAACGCACCGTTTATTATGGTTCTCAATCTTGGGATGGTATCTATCTTGATGGTGACAACCTAACGGGAGAAGGAGATGGAGATGATGAAAACATCATGATTAACTTCGATAAAATCCCTGCTGGTATTGACCGTATCGTTATTGCAGTAGTTATCTACTCAGTCGGTAAAAACATTCGGTGGAGTTAAAAAAACGCCTACGTTCGTCTAGTTGATGAAAGTCAAGGAGAAAAAGAACTCGTTCGTTACAACCTTTCTTCTGACGGTGGACGAAACACTGCGGTGGTTGCTGCCGAATTACAAAAAGTCAACGGTGAATGGACATTTGTAGCTGTTGGTGATTACAGTAAGAACAGCATTAAGTCACTTGGAAGCAGGCTGTAAAAGAAAGGTAGGGTTTAATCATGGGAATTAACTTTGGTAATTTAGATACAAGCGTACCTACTCCAACAGAAGTAGCTCCAGCTCCAGCAGGTATTTCTCTTAACTTAGAGAAAAATACTATTCTTGATCTTGCAAAAGCATCACCTGGGCTTAAAGAAGCGATTCTTGGAGTTGGTTGGGATGTTGCTCGTGCAGGAGGAGATGCTGATTTAGACATTTCAGTATTCCTTCTTAATGCCGATGGTAAAATCACAAGTAGCTCAGATGTTGTTTTCTACAACAATAAAACAGCTCAGGGTGTTACTCTTACTGGTGATAACCGTACTGGTGCAGGTGAGGGAGATGATGAACAAATCATCTTAAAACTAGACCAAGTTTCATCTTCTGTTCAACGTATTGTCGCTTGTGTTACTATTGACAAAGCAGTTGAACGTCGGCAGACTTTTGGTATGGTAGACAATTCTTATGTCCGCTTAGTAAACAAAGAAACAGACCAAGAACTTGCACGCTTCAACTTAAAAGGCGACTACTCAACAGATACAGCAGTTATCTTTGCAGAATTAGTTCGCGCTGACAACGATTGGGCGTTTCATGCCATTGGTGAAGGTAAACAAGGTAATTTAAACGTAATTGCTTCACTTTATCAATAATATAAAGTAGTAACAGATAGGTTGGTCACGTTACTAACCTATCTTTATATCATAATTGTCACTAAAACAGAAAGGTGTTTTTTAATTTGAAATTTAATGGTTTAACAAAAGAAGAAGTAGCACGTTCTTATCAAGAGCATGGGAACAATGCCCTTTCTTCAAAAAGAAACTGAAACGTTTCTATCTATTCTAATCGGTGCTTTCGATGACCCTTGGATTAAAAGTATTGTTATTTGGTTTAGCTTTAAAAACCGTCATCAACATTGCTTGTATGATTAACCCTAGTCTTGGTCATGCTGACTGGATTGAAGTTGTATCATTGATCGCAGCGATTGGTCTTTCTACTGGAGTAGCATCGTTCTCTGAGTGGAAAAACGGAAAAGAATTTAACTCTTTACAAGAACAAGCTTCTAAAATTGTTGTAAAAGTTTATCGTGATGGACATCTTCATGAATTAAATATTGATGAATTAGTTATTGGGGATGTTGTTCAACTTCGTGCTGGAGACCAAATCCCAGCAGATGGTATTATCCTAGAAGGAACATTAAAAGTAAATCAAGCATCTTTAAATGGAGAGTCTGAAGATGCTAAAAAATACGCTTTGGGCGATAATCCAATGCCAAATGCTGATGATACATTTAATGAGTTCATTCTTCTCCGTGGTTCTTATGTAACTGAAGGAGAAGCTGTTATGGAAGTCACTACTATTGGTGATAACACTATGCTTGGTTCTATCAACGTGGCTATCCAAGAAGACGGAAAAGAATCTCCTTCAACAGAAAAACTTTCTCGTTTGGCTGGACAAATTGGTGTCATGGGGACTAGTGGAGCGATTGGTTATCTAGTTGTTAATGCGATTTTAGTATCAGGGCTTATCAATACTGTTGCTAGACCTGATAACTGGTTCTTCTTCATTATCCAATTGATTATGTACGCTGTTACTATTGTTATCATGGCAGTACCAGAAGGGCTACCTATGATGCTGGCAATGGTTGCAAGCATGAACTCTCGTCGCCTCTTAGCTGAAAACATTCTTGTCCGCAAGCCTGCTTCAACTGAAACAGCAGGTTACATCAACATTTTGTTCTCAGATAAAACAGGAACAATTACTGAAGGTGTCTTGAAACTTGTTGATGTTTTACAAGCAGACGGAACTACTTACACAACGGGAGACACTGAAGGTCTTCCGTTTGAAATTGCTCCTGCATCTCTAAAAGAAGAATTAAAAATTGGTTTAGGGTTGAATAATGACTCTGTTATTTCTGATGGCGTAGCTATCGACTCAAACCAAACAGACCGAGCTTTGATGACTTTCCTTTATAACTATGGATTAGTTCCTGAAAGTCGTGAATCTGTGGTTTCTAAAGAAGCCTTTACTTCAGCAACTAAATTTGCATCTGTAACTTTAGGTTCAGGTGAAACTTACATCAAAGGCGCTCCTGAAATTATTCTTTCTGGTGTTACTAAATACATCAAAAAAGACGGAAGTGTTGGCGACTTCACTCCTGAAATCGCTGAGAAGTTTAATAGCGCATCTATTGAACAAGCAAATCGCTCTATGCGTGTTCTCGCTATCGTGAAACAAGTTGCTGGAGTTAAAACTTTAATCGCTGGCGTATGTATCCGTGACAATGTTCGCCAAGGAATTAAAGAAACAGTTCGTGTTATGAACGAAGCTGGTGTCACAGTTGTAATGGTTACAGGAGACCGTAAGGAAACAGCAGTAGCTATTGCGAAAGAGGCAGGTATCTACAAATCAACAGATGATGTTGTCCTTACTCATGATGAACTAGCAAGCTTGTCAGATGAAGAAGTAAAAACTTTGCTTCCTCGATTGAAAGTTGTTTCTCGTGCGCTTCCTTTGGATAAAAAGCGTCTTGTAAATCTAGCTCAGGAAATTGACTTGGTTGCTGGTATGACAGGAGATGGCGTTAATGATGCTCCATCACTTAAAGCGGCAGATATTGGATTTTCTATGGGTGACGGTACTCAAGCAGCTCAAGAAAGCTCAGATGTTGTTATTCTTAACAATTCATTGACCTCTATTGAAAAAGCAGTTCTTTATGGACGTACTATGACAGAAAGTGTTAAGAAGTTTATTATCTTCCAGCTTACTGTCAACGTTACAACTATTGCCCTAGCACTTATTGGTCCATTAGTAGGATTCAAAGAGCCATTCACTATCATCCAAATTCTATGGATTAACCTTATCATGGATACATTGGCAGCACTTGCCTTTGGTGAAGAGCCTACACTTGAGCGTTACATGAAACGCCCTCCAATCGGACGTAAAGAAAATATTCTTACAGGATACATGAAGTCAGCTATTGGTGTTGCAGGATTATTCATCACAGTAGTTTCAACTATGTTACTCGCTAATTTGTTTAATCTCCAACAAATGCTTGATCTTCACGATTCAAAAGAAGTATTGACGTTCATGTTCACATTCTTTATCTATGCAGTTATCTTTAATTCATTGAATACTCGTAGTCATGGATTTAACGTATTTGAACATATCGGAAGAAACAAGAGATTCATCTATGTAATGGTTTCTATTGCGATTGTTCAATCCTTGATTATTCAATTCGGTGGAGAAGTGTTTAATACAGTACCTATGGATTTGAAACACTTCGGAATGGCTCTTGGTTTAGCCTTCTTAATTATTCCAGTTGATATGATTCGTAAAGCACTCATCGGTTCATTTAAGAACTAGCATAAAAAAACCTCTGTTTTTGACAGGGGTTTTTTTCTTCTTTTTATATTTATAATTCGTTCATTCTTTTATTTTTAAAAACAAGTATTATTGACATTTATTAAATAAATTGTTACAATATAAACTATAATAAAACAAAAAAGAAAAGGGAAAATTTTGAACGAAAGACAGCATTATCTACTAACAGATTTAGATAGAACCATGATTTTTTCTAAATGTTTTTACAAAGACGGAGAAGCCCTAATTCCGATTGAATCTAAAAAGGGTGAAGTCATTTCCTATATGACAAAAGAGGCTTTGAGGATTGTTCAAGAACAATCATCTTTTATCATTCCTGTAACTACTCGCACATTAGCTGAGTTTAAAAGAGTAAAACCTTTTCAAGAATGTGATTGGGCAATTGTAGGGAATGGCTCTACTATTTTGCATAAAGGAGTTGTTTTAAAAGAGTGGACTGAGCATATTGAAAAGATAACAAGTCCCTTAGCTGAAGAATACGATTTTTTTATCAATTGGATGAACTCTACCTTCAAGGATATTTTAGAGCGTAAAGCAACCATTGTTGAAAAATTTGTCTTCGCAAAGATTAAAGAAGGCGAGCAGGAAACTGTGAAGCAAAAAATGGCTGAGTTAAATCATTCCAACTGGCAATTTGTCATTCAAAAACGAAAAATTTATTTAATGCCAAAGGCTGTCAGCAAAGAGGCTGCTGCTAAATATGTCATCCAACAAATTGACGAAGACAATCTTTTCTATTTTGCAGGGGACGGAATTTTAGATGTGAAGTTATTGAATTTGTCCATTAAACATCTAAACGGATGCGCCTTTTCACCATTTGGTAGCGAAGCTCAAAAACTTGCTTCTGACAAAAATTTAAAGATTGTTTCGCCTTTTGTTGAGGGCGCAGAACAAATTCTTCGAAATGTTTTTGCTCAAGAAGATAGCTTGTCTAAAACTTTATTTAGACTAGCAAGAGAAGGGAAAATAAACCGAAATTGTCCAGGTGCAGTATTAGGTCACATTGTTCCTAGTGAAAAAGAACTGCCTGAAAAATTTGCTTTGTGTAAATACAGTATCTATAAAGAAATGAGCTGGGAAAAATTTATCAAGTTTCTTAAAGAAGGTGGTTTAGAATATTTTACAAAAAACGTTCAACGTTTTGGAAAAAAATCAAAAGAAGACTTAGAGCGCTTAGTTCTAGAAAGATAATGAGGAAACATATATGAAATACACATTTAATGACATGAATATGGTTCGGCAAGGAGAAGAGTTTGATAAAAATTCTTCTCGTGAGGTTCTTCAGTATGCTATTGGAGGTCTTCTATATATGCCTGCGACAAGAATGAAAATTGTTCAGGAGATTTTAGAGAAGAAAAACCCTGATATGAAGTCTATCTGTCTTGATTTAGAAGATTCTGTTGGAGATGATACGGTAGAAGAAGCAGTGTTAATGCTAAAAAATACGTTGACTAAATTGCATCAAGCTCTGACCGAAGGTGTCCTTTCTATTACTGATTTGCCATTGATCTTTGTGCGCGTGCGTAATCCACAACAATTAAAAGAATTGAAGGAAGTATTGGGCAATGACTTGCTTAGTGTCTTGACTGGGTTTAACTTCCCTAAATTTGACCGAAGTAATGCTGCTGAATACTTGCGAACTTTTGATGATATTCGTAACACCGTACCGACAAAGCTTTACTTTAATCCTATCTTGGAAAGTAAGTCAATCATGTATCAGCAAAATCGTATCACTGAACTCAGTTATCTTCAGCGTAAGCTCTCTGGATTTTCTGATAACATTTTGAATATTCGAGTAGGGGCTACTGATTTTTGCAATATCTTTGGCGTGCGTCGCAAGATGACTCAATCCATTTATGATGTCGGAGTTGTTGCAGATTGCTTTGTAGATATTGTCAATTTCTTCAGCAAAAATTATGTTGTCGCTGGACCAGTGTGGGAGTATTTTGATTCAGAAGGAAAAGATGGACTTTGGAGGAGTGGACTTCAATTTGAATTAAGCCTTGATAAGCTAAATGGCTTCTTTGGAAAAACTGCTATCCACCCTGTTCAGTTACCTGTGATTGCTAAAAGCAATATTGTAGAAGAAGAAGATTACCAAGATGCTTTGAATATCATGGGAATGAGTAGTGGGCTTATTGGTGTTGCCAAAGGACATAGCGGAAATAAAATGAATGAAGTAAAAACTCATAGTCACTGGGCTAAAAAAATCATTGCTCAAGCTAATGTTTATGGCGTTAAAACAACGGAAAAAGAAGAGGTTTATTAAGATGTTGATGGTTCATGATTTTGTAGATATTACTGAAAACAAGTTAGGGAAACCTGTCGAAGACGTTGTAAAAATGGCAAAGCGTCACAACAATCCCAAACGTGACTTCTTGTTTGTAAATACCCTGTTAGGAAAGCATATCGCTGTATCAGGAGTGGAAGCTATTAAGATGCACCAATCTTTAGGAGATGAGGTGTATCAATTATTTCTTCGTAAAGGCTGGTCTGATAAGAAAGTTTTATTGGTTGGATTTGCAGAAACAGCAACGGCTTTGGCTCAAAATTTAATGTTTTATGCTTTGCGGCATAAGGAAAAATTCCCTTTAAGTCTCGTCGCCTATACGCAGACAACAAGAGAAAAAATTGCTGATAATGACTTCGTTAATATTTCTTTTGAAGAGGAACACTCTCACGCAACTACACAAAAACTTTATTTTGATCCGAACTTAGAATATGATATTGTTCTTTTTGTAGAAGATGAAATCACGACTGGGAATACCATTTTGAACTTTATTGCTCAGTTTGAAAAATACCAATCAGGAAAAGAATATGCAGTAGCATCTATCCTCAATTGGCAAAACAACACAGATGAACAAAATTTCATAGAAAAAGGCGTTGAGACAGCCTACTTAGTCCGTGGGAAGATTAAGGAAGAGTTGCCTCAATTTTCTATTTCAGAAGGTCATACGCTTGACCTATTTGATAAGGATGCCCAATACGAATTGGAATTATCCGCAACAAACAACCCTCGTCTCCCAATGACTATGGGTGATTTTGAAGAATATGAGTATTTTGGAAATATTGAAGGGATAATACTAAAGAAAATACTCGCTACAAAACCTTCTAAACCAAAAATTTTAGTTATTGGAACTGAGGAAAATATGTTTCTACCTACGGTTCTTGCAAGTATGTTAAATGCGGATGTAAAAGCAACAACTCGTAGCCCTATTGAGCCTAGCCCTGCTGCTGGCTATCCTATTTCTTCTCGCACTGTCTTGAATAGCGCCTACGAGGGAGAACGAGTTACTTATCTTTACAACATGGAATTTGAAGATTTAAAGAAATATCATCTGTTCGTTTTGTTTGTTGAAGAAGGGAATGAGTTTTTCGAGAAAATGATGTGTGAATATTTAGCTCCTTACGGAGAGGTTGTAGTCGTAAAACAGAAAGGATTGCTAAAACATGGAAAATAATCAATTGGTTCAATCGTCATATTCTAAAGAGGAGGTGATGATTCTACTACAAGATGTCCAAGGAAAAGTCCCTGTGCTAGATACTAAAGAACGAGAAAAAAATTAAATCAATCAGGCGTTCACTATTCAGAAATGCTTCCAGTAGAGTACGCCCCTAGCGATGAGTATTTAAAAACTTTATAAAAGAAACTTTAGCATCTCAAGGAAAAAGAGACTGCTCAATCAGTTGTTAATCTTGCATCTAAAAATCTTAAAAGGAAAAAAATCACTAGACAATATCGTTCTTGTCTCATTGGCGCGTGCAGGAACTCCTGTTGGTATTTTTGTTAAAAACGGTATTTTTGATAAGTATGCTGAGGAAGAACGTAAGCACGATATTCCTCATTATACAATCTCTATCATTCGTGGCAAAGGGTTTGATAAAGCTGCCATTAACTATATCTTAGATAATCACCCTGCAAGCTCTATTGTATTTGTGGATGGCTGGGTAGGGAAAGGAGCAATAAATCGTGTGCTTGCTGAGGCTGTTGCTGAATTGGGCGTGGAAGGTTTGTCTCCTGAGTTAGCAGTTCTTTCTGACCCTGCATCTGAAACTGAGTTATACGGAACAAGGAATGACTTTTTGATTCCATCTGCTTGTTTAAACTCAACTATCAGTGGTTTAATTAGTCGTACTGTTCACCTGCCTACAATGACTGATGAAGAGTTTCATGGGGCTGTATATTATAAAGAGAATGAGGCTCATGACTTATCTAATGACTTCTTAGATAGAATCGAATCTTATTTCCCATCTTTATCAGTTACAGAAGAACCATTCTCTAATACTATGAACGAAGAGTTCAAAGGAATTGATGAAGTTAGGGCTATTGCCTCTGAGTTTGATATTGATGACATTAACAAGGTCAAACCAGGGTTGGGCGAAACTATTCGAGTCTTGTTACGTCGAGTTCCTGAAGTGGTATTGATTCGAGAGGATGCTAAAACAGAATTTATCGCCCCAATCATTCAGCTTGCTAAAGAGAAAGGTGTTCCTGTAAAAAAATACCCTCTCAAAAAGTACAATGCTTGTGGCATTATCAAAGATGTGTCTGACCTATAAAAATAAAAAGTCTTGTGTTTACAAGGCTTTTTTGTTGCGAATTAAGTTGTTTCGTATATCTGACTTGACATTCTAATTTATTTATGATATACTATTATTACAAAAAAAGTAAAAGAGGAAAAATGAAATGTTTGAGGAATATATAAAAGGACTAAATAAAACAGAAAACAAGCAATTTCAACGTGTATTGGAGCTTTATCTTGAACTTCGCCCACGATATTATAATCAAGTAAAAGCGAAGATTACAAGTGATAGAAAAACCTCTCCTAAAACGCAAGAGAAGATGCTTGAGTTTAATGACTATATTTTTGGGCAATTCTTTACAATTCTAGGTTTTACCAAAGAAATTGGCGGTTTTTCGATTGGTGATAAAGTCTTTGTTGATTGTGAAAAAGAAGAAAAAATTATCTCTGAATTTGTAGAAAACGGAGAAGATGTTTTTGTTATTTTTGAAGGGGACAGAAAAGTTGTTGATAAGCCCAAAATGATTCAGCGAATCCATCGTTACAAACGAAATGAAGGGGAGTCAGTTTTTCTTAATTTGAAAAATAAGACTTTGTTTGATGATTTGACTGTAACAATCATTACATCTAGCTTAGGAAATTTTTTGGATATGTATGCTGAAGGGCAATATAATTTCGACCCTGAATATCAAAGAGAATTAGTATGGACAACAGAACAAAAACAGGCGTTTATCAAAGCTTTGATGATAGGGAAAGCTGAAATTCAACCGATTTTCATCTATAACCCAACTAAGCGTAAGGCAAGAATGGAAATCTTAGATGGTAAACAACGTCTTACAGCTATTCTTGAATATGTCCGTGGGAATTTTGAGGTAGAAGGTCTCTACTACAAAGATTTGAACAGTTCAGATATTCACATTTTCAACTATGTCCCAATGGTCTACAAAGAAATCAAATATTATGACCATAAAGTAGGTTTAACAAATATGCCTATGCAACAAAAAATCGAACTATTCTTGCAAGTGAATGGTTATGGGCAGCATGTATCTGATGAGCATTTAGAAAAAATTAAAAACATGAATCACAAAGGAGAATAATATGAGTGAATGGTTTAACATTAACGGAACAGCTATGATTTACATCAGAGATTCAAAATCAATTAGAGGCTCAAAAACAACTAAGGAGGCAAATCATAGGATTAACAAAGAATGTAAGAATGTTATTAAAGTGCTTAAAAATATTCTTCAAGAATTAACAAACCAAAATCCAGAAATTTTTGATGAAATTTCATTTGAAGGGTTTCATCCATTGGGTTTGGACATTCGCTGTTTCCAAAATCATGCTCATGGACCAGGCACTAGTCTAGATAATATTGAAAATGGGGAACAAATCCTCATTCACAATAGCGCAACATTGACTATCAACGGAACGATTGATACAGAGGATTACGAAGAATATAAACAATTATTCATTGATGCTTTTGAACAGCTTACCAAAACATATCCTGTGTTCTGTCTAAATTTAATAACGATGTGGGAAGGTTGCCAAGATGCCATTATTTATGATTCTGTTAGCCGTGATAAAATCATCACAGTTCCATTAACTCGCAATGATTAAAGAAAGGAATATACCTATGAAGATTAACTTACAAGCAGTAAAAACTGTTTTAATGAATCCAAAAATCTCTGGTAATTCGATTGAAAAAAATACAATTCTTTCACGCGCTTCAGTGTCTCTTTATCGAAAGGGGAACAATCTTTTGCTAAGTTCAAGCTCAGAAATGCAACATCTATTCAAGAATGGATTGATAAAGATAAAGAACTTCAAACCCTTTTAAAACAACTGCCTTTAGAAGATGTTTCTAAGGACAATCTTGTAGAAGTTTTAGACATAGACAAGATCAATCATATTCTTAGTTTAAAAGAACAATTTTACCATGATAAAATCATCAGTAATCATACAAAATTAAGCCTTTCTGATGTTTCCTTTATTCGCAATGGGCGGTATGATTTATATGGCTATCCTTTAGATAAAATCTCTTCCGTGCAGGAGTTGTTAAATGAAGATAAAAAAACAAGTCTTGTTAAACAAGTCCTTTCTAAAGAAAAGAAATTGTTTCAAGTAGGTCATTCGAAAGCAAGTAAATATAAAGTCTATGTAGTTTCTGAAGGCTCTATTTATATCTTCATCCGACCTAGTGCAGATTGGGTGTTGTTGAATAATGCAGAAAGCAGAAGCCTTATGTCCAAAATTTACAGCAAAGGAATTGTTTACTGCGATGATGAAATTATTGAAAAAAACTTTCAGCTAAACTTCCTAAAAGTTTTTTTAGTAATGATTCAGTAAAAAAATAGGTAAAACAAATGAACAAACGACAAAAAGAAAAAAACAGGAATATCCTGTGTTGCCAAAAGCTATTAAACGCCTAGTTCGTAAATACTCATCGCTACATTTTAGGCAGGATTACGAAGGAGGAGTCTTTAGTTATTCCTACAATAAAGATACTAAATTATTAAGGCTTGTTCTTACACTTACAAAGAAAACCTCAACAGCTATTCTTGCTGATTGTAAAGACTTGTTTATCTTTACTCGTAAGCTAATGAAGGATGATCTGCTGGAATATTCTTGTGGAGATTTAGATAATCAACGAGCATATCGGATTGAAAAAAACAACTTCCTGATGGTTTTGAAGCTGTTGATGATTTTTCTGGGAAAATTCTTTATTTTGTCAAACAATCTGGATACGAAGATTATTATCAAGGAACAATTTATATCCCTTTACAAAATCACAAATATTTAGCTTTTGATTACAATTGCTAGGATTCACTCATTCGCAAATAGAAAGAAGAAAAATATGAATAAACCTAAAAAATACCTCGAAGTAAAAAGCGTACATGGAGTAAAAACAAATCTCCCCATTCACCGCATCCAATTCACAACTCCTGAAGGGCTGATTGGTTTTAAGCGAGAATCAGGGTTTCGAAAAGGGGTTGCTGCTATTCAAGTTTCTAAAGAAACTTTGGAAGAAGTTGAAAAGCTTATGTTGGGGCAATGAAGTTTATAAAATATTGAAAAGCAAATAATGCACTAGAAAGGAGATATACATGGCAAAATCAAAAAAGCAAAAAATTCACGCGCTAAAAAAGAAGAGTGTAGCGCCAAATCCAACTACGGTTGAATGGACACCTAAAACTGTAAGAAAAGATATGTCCAACTATATAGACCACTTTCTAAAGCAAGAGGGAGATAAAAAACACACTGTTGCAACTCACCTGACTAATATTTATAGGGGTCTTGAAGGGGTTATTTCCAGTGAATTTGGACGAACACCACCCAAAGCAAGACTGTTTCTGCAAGAATACAAGGATAAATTCCTGCTATGTTCTGGAGTAGCCGTCATGGTGAAACGTTTTGGACGACGATATAAGCTGTTAGTCGCTCGCCCAGGAATTGTAGGAGAGGTTGTTGGAGACCCTTTTGCAAAGCAAGTTAAAACGATAGATTTCCCCGTTGAAAGAAGTATTGATTCTCACATTTGGTTAGATTTAGCTGACATTCAAAAGTCTGAAAATCATCGTTTAAACATTATTTTGTTTGGAGATATTATTTATTTCGTAGGCAAGTCATCTTTGTATAAGGGTAAGGTGAGTGACGATGTTCGTGCGCGTGCAGGTAAATACGGACTCACAAATATTAAATTTTTGGAGACTTACTCAGCAACGAATCGTGGACTTCTCTATGAGGCTAAAATGACTTATCGTCTAAACAACAAAAGCTCAATAGGAATCATGGAGTATTCTAAAAAAAGCCATAGATATGCTCCGATCAAGGCTTTTGCGAATAGTTTGCCTCAAAACCTTGCCAATAACGAAAGATTTGCACAAATTTTCGATGAGAGAGGGGGAGCATATTTGTTAAATAGCTTCTTCCTACCTCAAGTGATAAAAAACATTCCTGATTTTAAAAGGAAATTATCTGATTACAACAAGAAATACCCTGAGCATAAAATTCTCGAAAACTATGATTGGTAGAAAGGGAAGAGAAAACATAAAATAATGGCAAAAGATAAAAGAATTTACAACAAGAAGTATAACTTTGAAGAGTTTAGTATGGGGGAATATATTCATGACTTGCACAGCTACCCTGCAATGATGATGCCTCTTATTGCAAGAACATTTATTGAAGAACACAAAACTAAAGATATGGTTATTCTTGATCCATACATAGGTTCTGGAACTAGTTTGTTGGAGGGGATAGTAGAAGATGCTGCTGAAGTGATTGGCTTTGACCTAAACCCTTTAGCAATCCTAATTGCAACAGCGAAAACTACCAAATATAATCTCGACTCACTGCACCAAGAAATTGAGCAATTTGAAGAAAAATTATTATCTATCAAAGATTATGAAATCCCTCAGTTTGCTATTTTGGAATCATGGTTCAAAGAAGAACAAATCATCTCTCTGGCAAAGCTAAAAGAAGCTATCGACCTTATAGAAGATGAGAAAAATAAGTTGTTTTTCACTCTTATCTTATCAGAAACTATTCGTGACGTTTCTTTGACTCGTAATGGCGAGTTCAAGCTTTATAAAATCCCAGTAGAAAAAGAGGGAAGCTTTTAACCCCAATGTCCATCAAATCTTCATAGATAAACTTCGAAAGAAATATCTCAAGTTAGAAACTTTTTATCAACAAACAAGTTTCAGTGATAAAGCAACTAAAGTTGTTATTCATCATAAGAGCCTAGAGGAAGGTGATTTGCCTGATGAAAGCGTTGATTTAGTAGTCACCAGCCCACCTTATGGGGATAGTCACACAACAGTTGCTTATGGACAGTTCTCAAGGTTATCAAATGAATGGCTTGGACATAAAAATGCTGTCCAAATCGACAGAAATCTTATGGGGGGGGGCAGTCGCCAATTCGCATGATGTCAAACCTTTTGGCATTAGTGAGTTAGATGATGCAATTTCTGAAATAGAAGTGGCAGAAATCAATTCTAAAACAAAAAGACTCCCTTATGTCCAGTCTTTTTATAAGGACTATGAAGACTCTATCAAAACTGTTGCGAGGACAGTTAAAAAAGGCGGCTACGTTTTATATCTTGTCGGAAATAGACGTGTCAGGGATGTTGAATTACCCACTGACATCATTACAGCAAGAATGTTTGAAAAACATGGTTTTATCCACGAGAAAACAATTGTAAGAGATATTCTTAACAAGAGGATGCCAAAGAAAACTTCCCCTACGAACAAGACAGGGAACAAAGTTTCTACCATGAAACATGAATACTTAGTTATTTTACGCAAAAAATAAAGACTGTTTCTGAAACAGTCTTTTTTACTTTTCTTTTATTTCTTCAGATTGTTTATCAATGGTATAAAAATTATCATCAAATTTGACCTGAATCCGTGCGTCATCTTCATTGATGATTTCCAATTCAGTTGATGGTAAAAATTCATTTTTTGATTCTACCATAAGAATTTTACCGTTTTTTGTTAGGGTATATTCTTTGTTGGTTGTAATTTGTTTATATTGATTGACTTTATACCAAACCAATCCAATTGGTGACAGTATATAAATGAGTAATCCAGTGAAGAAAAGTGTGCTTTTTATAGAAAATTTTATAGTTCTATCTTTGCTTTTCTTTTCTTCTTCAACTAGATGAATGGCTGTAAACGTTAATATGAACCCAAATATGATAAAACTTGTGATAACTAGAAGACTAAGATTTGTTGGGGTTTTTGAATAGATGTGAAATTAGTGATTCCATTTTATAACCTTTCTAGCTTTTTATTTATTTTGATGAATTTCTTCCTTATTAGGACGGTATCCAAGGTTTAGATACGCTTTTTTAACTTCTTCGTCAGTAACTTTGTAATCTTTTTCGTGCAAAAGGTCTTTTAGTTTTGAAAACATAGTGTGCTACTTTCTATTGATTTGTATTGGTTAATTAGTGAGCCTTAAAATTGTAAAAGTAATTGCATCAATAATTTCTTGAGATTCTTTATATGCAAATGGAGCTTCATCTAATGTAGCTTCACAAATAGATGTAGTGTAGATTCCATCCATTGTTTTGCGATAATCATCAAGAGATAGTTGAGCTTTAGCTTTACTCCTTGAAAGAACTCGCCCTGCTCCATGAGGGGCTGAGAAATTCCATTCTGAGTTCCCTTTACCCGTGGCAAATATTGAACCGTCACGCATATTAAGTGGGATAATCAGACGCTCTCCAGCTTGTGCCGAAGTAGCACCTTTACGAATAATACCATTTTCAATGTCGATATAGTTGTGCATAGACTCAAATTCATCAATAATCTCCCAACCCATAGCATCAGCAATACGATAAAGCATGGTTTGACGAGAAATAGTTGAATATTTTTGAGCAATAGCAATATCATTCAAGTAATCATCCAACTCTTTACCGTCTAAGTAAGCTAAATCTTTATTGATAACTCCTAAAGGAAGGTCTAATCGTTTTTCTTGGTTTGGAAAAGTAATAAATTCTACTTTATTATCATTCAGGTATAGCATAAAATTCTTCCTTTCTTAAAAAATGTTCTTAATGCTTCTTTTGTTCACTTTATAAAGTTTTACTTGTCGTCCTTTTTGTTTTACCTTTGGAGACTCATTTGTTTCCTTCAAGAATTTTTCTGTTGGGTAAACTTTTTTAAAGTTTGATAAGTACATTTCTTTAAAGCTGCCGTCAAAGTGTGAAATGACGTTGCGCGCATCTTCCAAAGGAATCAATCCTTCTAGCATCAATAGTGGTAGTGGGTTTTCTTTAATGTTTTTAGCTAACAATTCATAAGATAAATCTACCATTCGGCTGTGATCAAAAAGCAAGCTCTAATCCTTGGTTAAAAATCTAACCATTGGTCATTATTAACATCTTCACTTGATAGTTTTGTAATGACTAAAATAGGAATAGATACCACATGACCTCGTGGGTCTCGGTCAGGATTGGTTTGCGCAGGTAACTCTTGCGAATGATATGATTTCAGTTTTGATAATTTCAATGGAGTTTTAGTAGTAATAGCACGTTCTACTGCATCAGAAATACTTTCTCCATGTTTTAACAAAACTCCAGGTAATGCTCGTTTCCCTTTTAAGAAATCAAGGTCTCGTTCAGGAGCATATAGTTTTACGACTTCTTTTTCTTTATCAAACCCAAGAATAATCAAGTCGATTGCAATGTTTTTGAGTTGGATTTAATTGTTCCATACGTTAATAATTTCCTTTCTCTCATCTTTAAATAACATTTTATGATAAAAGTGTACCACAAATAAAAATAAAAGTCAACCTTTTTTTGAAAAACTAAAAATTTGGTTACATTAGCTTACATTTTTGAGTTTTTATATATATCAGGCTTGACAACATCACATATTTGTGGTACACTTTTATCATAAAAAAATAAAAAGGAGTAAAAACTAAAAAAATGAAAGAAGTAACTCGTAATAATGTCAGTCCTAGATATATTCCGTTTGAATTTATCTTTGACATTCCTGAAACGGAAAGCGCAAAAGGAAAAGATAATGTAAAGATAACTATTTATATTCCGCCTTATGATGAATATGGAAAAGGACCTGACACTCAATATATGGAAACAGTGGCAGAATTGTTAGCTGAAGCTGATTGGCACAGTATTTCTATTGATGAATACTTAAAAAAATTAGAAAGTGGTGATTTCATCTCTATTCCTGATGAAAATTGGGAATACAACATTGATTACCGTGGAGTTAAACGAACTACGTTTGCTGATAAAATTAACGTTTTTGCTTGGTAACGAATCTCTATCTGGTGAAGATAAAAGTGTTTTGAGATTGTTGATGGAGGTTGTCCCTTATAAAATTTTAGTGAACACTAAAACGATGATTCAAGTTTTGAATCTGTTGAAAGAAACGTATCATCCAAAAAACGGCTATACTCTTTCTAATTTTTAGTAAGTGGATTGATGAAGTTCGTCTTTATGAAATGGCAGTTGCTTACTTTGATGAATTTGGAGATTACATTATTGGAAGTCGTTCTTCTTACAAAAAAGAAAGAGAAATTTTCCGTCATCATTTAAAACCTAATTTTTGGTATACTGTGCGAGAAATGTTGTCGTTGGGTGATTTTCAAAAATTCACTTCTGTGAATGGAATCTTTGTTGAAACACCTGGCATTAAAATTCCGCTAGAGAACTTTAGAGGAAGCATCGAAACTCTTCGAATCGCTTATTTTGATAGTGAAGAGCATTTCAATCCTATGTTGATGAAACTTGTTACTTCGATTAAAGGTAATTTTACCTTAACTGATAGTTATAATATTTCAACTGATTCAAAACAGCTCTTGTTCTCTTTAGATAGTGAAGATAAGGATGTTGTCCATCGCATTTATGAGTACAACCATAGTTTGCTTGCTATCGTTAAGAAGGAAACTTTGTAAAGGAAAAGGAAGAAAAATGACTAAGATTATTTTAGCCTTCCCCTGCATGGGGAAGACCTACTACGCCAATCAGCATCCAAATACTGCTTTGGATTTAGAAAGTTCAGATTTCCTATTTGATAGAACTGGTTATGAACACTTGAGTTCTGAAGAGTTTAAAGGTATTCCTAATCGCACGCGCAAAGAGAACGGTCTTGAGGGTTATTTGAAAGCTATTGACGAAGCTGTAAAAAGTAGCGAATATAAATATGTCTTTGCAGCTCAAAACCCTGAGATTGTGCAAGGGATTATTGCTATGGGACATGATGTTCATTATGTCAAACCGCTGCCGATATTAGCATCTGAACGAATTTTTCGTTCACGCGCAGAACTTCGTGGAAATAATCAAGACTGGATTGAGAATACTATCAAATTTTTTTAATCCCATCTCCGCTTTCTATTTTTACGCAGGAAGAATTAGAACATGTTTATATTTTAATAGCCATGACTCGTTTAGCTTTGATTGCTGATTTTTGTCCAAGTGAGCTATCACGGATCGTGTGCAATCAATACAAATCTGGCTATACTGTTTTTATAAGCCTTGAAGATGTCTATAACTATTTGTTTGGAAAAGACGTTCATGGCTATTTGCTCGAAAACGAAGATTTCTATAACATCTACTATAAGAGAGCTGAAAAAGGCTATGGCTAAAAATGAAAAAGTGAATTGGTTGTAAGCGAAGAACAAGTTCGACAAATTTTCTTAGATTACTTTGAATAAAATAAAAGAGAGGAAACTCTTTTTTTATTATAGACCGATTTATTATTGACAAATTCAATTATTTGTGATACAATATTATCATAAATAAAAAAACGAGGTAAATAATATGGCTAATCTTGCATTCGCAACTATCAAAATCGCAACAAAAGAAGATGTAAACAATGTTTTTATTTTTAGTCTCTTAAAGAAGTTTGCTGCTGAAAAACCTTCTCGCTTTGAAAGTATTGTTTTATCAAAAAATAGGGAATATGTAATTGTTAATTACATCCCATCTCTTGACTTTGATATTTATGATTTGATAGAAGAAATTTCTAAAAGGTATTCTTGTACTTTTTCAACTATCGGTCATAGCTATGGAAACATGCAACAGACAACAGTTGAATACATTGTCGCTTACAAAAAAGGGGAGATTGTCTTTGAAGGGGATTACCCCTTGGTTGTTTTTGATGACGATGGGGAGATGGATGATGATGGGGGATACCCTATTGATGAAGAAGCTACTAAAGCTATTCGCAACAAGTTGGAAGCTGATAAAAAAGAATGGTTTCCTACCTTTTATCAAGAATTAGAAAAGCTCAATTCAGATGAAGAAGATGTTGTTTGGCAACCTTCATCAGAAAAGGTTATCAAAGAACCGTTTGAGAAATTGACAGAAAAAGAAAAACGCTTGTTATTCTCTGTGTTTGAATATCTACGGCTTATTCGCTTTGCTGATGCGGATGGCGAAGAAGAGGAAGGGCTTGGTGAAGAGGAACTTGAAGCAAAGACTGCTCAAAAAATCCAGGTTATTCAGGATAAGCTTTTGGGGAAGGATTATTCTTACTACGACTCAAAAAAAGAAGAAAAATGCTAAATAAGCTATATAAAAAAAGTTATCTGTAAAAAGATAAAAAAAGAATTACAAAAAAACTAGTTATCTTTGGCAAAAAGATAGAAGAACAGGAGAAGATTAAAAATGAATAAACGGATCAAGAAGAAACAACAGTCTATTGTAAATAAAGCTATTGGGCTAAAAAACAAACAACTAATGAATGGAGTTTTGGATAAACTCCGAAGTCATGGACTAACCCCTCATAAAGTTGGATTCCCTGCTGGGTATTTCCTTTTCGTGAACAAAACTGTTTATGAAATCATGCACTTTGAATTAAAGGAATTTCCTGAATTTTACTTCGGTGTTTGGAATAGGGAGATTTGTGTAGATACTAAAGACGGAGTTGAAATCATCAGTCGTATTCCGTTTATTTTTGGGGAGCGCAAGGTCATGCTGGACAAATTCAAGCCTTCACGAACCGAATGGTCTCCTTTATACAATACTACCTACTTTCTAAAAGAACGAGAAGAACAATTAAAAGACTTTTGGTCTGTTGTAGAAGCGTTACCAAAACTCGTTCATGCACCTTGGGAATTGACTGGAGACACCAAGGGAAAATATGAAAAAGACATGGAAACTTTTGAAGTTCGTAAGCAACAAACAAAAGGAGTCTTAACTGAAGTTTACAAGCACATGGTAGACTTCATGAAGTCTCATCAAGTGGAATTTAGTTTGCTTTGTCCAGATGATTTTTGTATTGGGGATAATCTTTATGCTTTTGTTGAAGAAGCAACAGCCGATTATTTAGAAGTAGATGATAAACTCTCAGATTATTTCGCATTTGACTTTATAAAAGATGTAGAAGATATTATTTTGAAACTTGGAGTTTCAGAACATGTTTCTGCTTATCAAGAAGAGTTTACTATTCATTTCAAGGGTATTTATTCTGTCGATAAAGATTTGCTGGAGCAAACTAAAAAAATGACGCGCACAGAACTAAATAATACTTATGAGCGCTTAAATATTTGGACATCGAATTTTGTCCGTCTTACTTAACGAAAAGGAGAAAAATAATGACTTTCGAAGAAATTTAAAAAGAAATTTTGGGACTGGACAACAAAGGTGATTTGTCTGACGGCTACCACAGCTACAATGAACTTTACAAGCATCGAATGATTTTGTTTTCGATTATTTGTAATCAAAATAAAGAAGTAGCATGGAAGTCTCGGCTGCATCATGACGGTACAATGTTTGACGGTTACTTTATTGTGGGGATCAACACTCCACAAGGACAATTCACTTATCACTATCAGTTGGAATATTGGGAACTATTTGAAGTCAAAGAACTTGAAAAATCCCCAGAATATGACGGACATACCCCTGATGACATAGACAGGTTATGCAGTTTGACATCCGAATAAAAAGAAAGGAAATAGCAAAATGGAAGTAGATAAAACATATCAAATTTACTCGGAAGCTAAGAAACAACTCTTCGAAGAGAGGTTTCAGATTGCTAAAGAATACTTATCAAAAGAATACAATGGGATTAGCATCGTTATCTATAAAGGCTCTGATGAAATTCGATTTGCAACCATTGACCGTAGTGAAGTTTTTGACACTGCGTTTCTAATGCCTGCTGGCAGGGTGAATCCTTGCTTGCCTTATGATTTCTTCATGTCGCAACTTAAATGGGCTGTAAACGAAGCAAAAACTCGCATTATTGAGCGAAACGCAGCCTACATAAAATAACGTTATAAAACAAAGGAGCTTTTTAGCTCTTTTTTATTTCTTGCTTGACAAAAAAATGTTAATTTATGATACAATTATATCGTAAATAAAAGGAGGGAACATAATGAAAACGAAATTTACTTATCTATTTGAACTTTATAAAGAGCTTTTTGAAAGACTGCTCAAGGCAGAACAAGAGCGAGAAGATGAGCTAAATTGGTATTTGTCATTCAATAATGACAATTCTGAAGAGGCGTTCATTGTGAACGTAGCATTTCTTTCTGGTAGTGTGCTTTATGATAAGCATTTCTTGTTGAAAGACATTGCGCCTGAAGTTCAAGAAGAGCTGACAAAAGAACTAGAAAAAATTGAACAAGCTCTAACTAGTCCTGCAATTGTGCTTACAAATGATGATGCCAAAATTCTTCATCGAACAATCAAGGAATATATCAATTTAGGGATGACACCTGATTATCGTTTGATCGAGCTTCGTGATTTGTTCAACTCTGGGAAAAATTCAAGCGACAAAAAGGGTTCGACATCGTGATTTATGAGCAGATTAAGTCCCTGTTTGAAAAAAATACCTAGAACAGCTATTTGGTTGCAATAAGATTTATTACCACAAATGGTCTAATGGTTATCGGTTAGACATGGAAGATTTTGAGAAAGTAGCTTTGATTATCAAAAACAAGCCCGTCGCTTACTTTTTGAAGAGGCTTTGGAAAAAAATTTATGAAGTTTAAACATCCTAGCCTCGATCTTGATGACATCGAAGAATTTATTGATGATTTTTAAATGCGAATCTGACGAAGGACGAAAGTTGTTAGAAGTAAATCCTTGGTTTACTAATGAACATTTTAGAAAAAAATATTCCACGAAAACATTGATTATCGTCTTAATTTAGAAAGTCTTGTTTCTGATGAATTGCTTTAATAATGAACAAAACATTAAAAAATAAAAAAAAGAGAGCGAAAGTTCTCTTTTTATATTCCTGACTTGACAAAACCTTTTTAGTTGTGATACAATTATATCATAAATAAAAGGAGAAAAGCATGATTAAAATTTTAGAACTATTTGGTGGGATTGGTTCTCCTCGTGTCGCTTTGCGAAATTTAGGAGTTCCAACTAAAGCTATTGATTATGTGGAAATTGATGAAAAAGCTGTAAGAAGTTATAATGCAATGTTTGCGCATGAATTGAGTTACAAAACGCAATCGGTAGTTGGATATGACTTGAAACCTGATATTCTAATACATGGAAGCCCCTGTCAAGATTTCTCAATCGCTGGACATCAAAAAGGGGCTGACAAAGGCTCTGAGACTCGCTCAAGTCTTATGTGGGAGACAGTTCGTATCATCGAAGAAATGGGAGAGTGGAAGCCTAAATACGTCATCTGGGAAAATGTAAAAAACGTCTTATCTAAGCACATGAGAGTTAATTTTGATAACTACTTAGCTTATATGGAAAAATTAGGATACACCAATAGTTTTAAAGTGCTGGATGCTCGTGATTTCGGTGTTCCGCAGGCGCGTGAAAGAGTCTTTACCATCTCAGTCTTAGATGGAGAAGAATTTGATTTTGGCAGACTAGAGCTGAAGGATATGCAACCATTATCGGATTTGTTAGATGATGATTACATGGATTGTCATATTGTTACTCAACCATCTATTTTGAGTGGGGTTGGTAAGACAGGTACAGTCAAGCGCACAACAGTGCTAGATGACTTTGCTTACACGGTTACAACTAGACAAGATCGCACCCCAGCGCAAGTCGTTCAATTAGAAGATGGGCGTTACCGTTTCCTAACAGAAAAAGAGTGCTGGAGACTGCAAGGTTATTCAGACGCAGACTTCTTTAGAGCTGTAACTGTTAATGTTGCACCCTATGGTAAAATGAACCGAGTTTTATACCATCAGGCAGGGAATAGCATCCCAGTTCCGATTTTTGAAAGCTTGTTCAAAGTCATTTTAGAAGATTTGGAAGAAAGCAATTTAATTCAAGAACAGTTCCAACTATCTTTAGTATAAAAGAGCACAAAATTGCTCTTTTTTTAAGACTAAAAAATAAATAAAAGCGCTCTATAAAGGGTGCTTTTTATTTTGACAAGACAAATTATTTGTGATAGAATATTATTACAAACAAATAAAAACAGAGTAGGAACATGAGAAAAATTATTCTCAAGACTTTGGTTAGTGCTGGATTAGAAACATTTTCTAAACTTGCCAAACCTTATGGCGACTGTTGTGGGATAGATGATTCAGCAGCAGTGGCGGAAGAATTGGAAGGGAAAAAGAAAGGAAAACTATGATATTTTTTATTATTTGGGCAATTTTATTTTTACTTACTGCTCTGAAAGCAACTCAAACAAATCGTGGCAAAGACGTCTTTATAACCTACGCTATTATTGCTTGCATTTGCGCTCTAGCGTCAGCTTACTTGTCCAAAGCATCTGTAATGGTTTTATATGTTGCAGGTATTGGTCTTGTCACTTATATTTTTCATAAAGGAGGGTAAAAAATGATTATTCCATTTTATCAAATTGTGTTGATTTATGTGTTTAGCGCTTTTTCGAGCTATAACAAAGAGAAAAAAAGAAGGTTAATTTTTGCTTTATTTTTTTGGCGGTTTCAGGGATTTATGTCTTTGGTTTTTCGCTTTATATCATAGTGCTAACTTTAGTTATGACGAAGCTTTCAAGTTGACACATTATCTTTTGTTCTCATTGGGTATCTGTGCATTTCTTAACGTTACAAACTAGGAGGTTGATTGCTTATGATCCCTATGTATCAAATTGTTGCAGTTTTAGTATTAAACGCTATTGTTGCTTATGACAAAGAAAAAAACATGAGTATAATTTCGATATTTTGCTTGTTTTTTTCAATCTTTTTTTGGGGCTTTTATTTTTTTGTTGTACCAAATCCCTAATATTCCTAATAAAAAAACATCGCTAACGTTGTTATTTCTTTGCTGGGCTTATTAGCCTATGTTAATATTTTTGACTACTAATTAAAAGGTTAGTCTATGTTATACTGGATACTGAGATAGATAGCACGCGCATCATCTATCTTATTTTATAAAAAGGAGTTTTTATTATGTTTGTTATGTCATCGTTATTATATGAGCATTTATCAAAATCGTGGTTTGAGGTTCTTGGATTTGCTATTGCAGGGTTCTTTTTCTACATTACTTACCTAAAACGGTCAAAAGAAGAAAATAAAGAAGTTGCAAAAGCATATCTTGATTGTATTTATGTATCGGCACTTTCTTCGCTTCTCACATTCTTTGTCCCTTACAAACTAGCTTTAGGAGTCTATGTCTTCTTCTTACTAGTCATTCTCTATTTCAATATTTTTTTAAACAGAAATAAAATATGGTTAAAAGCGACAAAGGCGAAAAAGAAATAACGGAAATCAATTTGTTATTGATGAAGCAGAAAAAACTTGCTTTAGCAAATAGGAGGAAAGCTATATGGAGCGTGTGATTGAAGCTTATCTTTATCCCTATATCAAATTCTTAGATAACATTCCTTATCAACACAATACCTTACATTTCTTAGTCGGCATTTTTATTGTCGTGGGTTTTGGTTGCATCGGAGTATTTGGGTTTAATATTTTAGAAAAAGATATTCGTGAGTCACTTAAAAAGTCAGACTCTCGTTCTTTCTTTATAGTTGCTTCAAAGTGGATTGTCCGCTTCCTCAAGTATTCAGCCATGTTATTTACTTTATGGTTCTTTTCATTTATTCCTTTATTTCTATTCGGTACAAATCGCTCAAGCGAAGTAGTGACTGAGATAGAACCTAAAGTTATTTATCGTATCGGTAGCAAAGTTTCTGCAACCTTAACTGGCTGGTATCATATAATCAGATAAGAACGTAAGCTATCAGCAAGTATCAGGCTTCAAGGAAGAACCTACACAAGTCATTTTATCAAAAGATGGCGTTGAAGCTGGCATAAAGATCACGGCTGCAATTGTGGAAGTTAGTTATCTTGATGAAGGGAGTAAAGAAAATAGTGAGCTTGCTGAATATCAAATTCGAGAGATTAGTTTGACAAAAGTTAATCGCATTTATCTTGTGTTGGGACACAGGTTTGAGAAAGAATTAAAAGGCGTTAAAGTTGTATTCAATGCTAAAGCACCTAAAAATTCGCCTGCAAGGGAGAAGGCTCGACAAGAGTTGGAAGAACTTATGGATTTAGAAGGAAGTAATGATTAAATCGCTTGCTTTATGATTTATTTTATGGTATATTTTTAAGTGTTACATAAAAATCTTATAAATGTTCAGTAATTTTTTAAGTAACGCCTTTTATTAAACCACTTTGGAAAGAGCCTAACAAAAGTTAGGTTCTTTCTTTTTTATATTTTACTTACTATTTATCATTCAAACAAAAAATAAAGAGGCTATTTACGCCTCTTTCTACGATATATTTATTAGTTGTCTATTTGCGGAAAACATATAAAACCCAAATAAGCCTATCTACGAATGACTGACCAAAACAGACCGACCAGTAATTCTTTGGCTACGCTAAAAGCGATAGTTCTTTTCTACGCATTTTATTGTATAACATGTTTAGTAATTTGTCAAATAGCAATAATCAAAAAACGCCTACGAAGGCGTTTTATTTTTTGTAATCTTCATTTAGTTTCATGATCCCTCCATCAGTTCCAACCTTTTTCAATCTGACATAGAATTTGTAGCCTTCTTCCTTATCTAAAACATGAGATAAAGTTGTAGCCTTGATTTGTTGATTTATCTTTTTCTTCTCATCAACTGCATAAGCTTGATAAAATGGAGATTTATACTTCCCTATCACTAAATCTTCAAGAATTTCTTTAAAATCTTCATAGGTTTTTTTAATTCCTTGGCTGTTACTTCAGAAAAAGCCATTTTTTTGTATCATACAAAAACAATTTTTCATGTAAAATTCCACCTTCTTTTTTTATAATTTTATTATAACATTTTATATAATAAATGTCAATATAAATCATTGTCAAATCAATAATTACAAAACTTTTTTTAAAAAATGATTGACTTTTATTACCTTTTTGTGATACAATTATATCATAAATAAAAAAAGAAAAACAGGTAATAAATATGGGTTATACAGGTTGGCTAATGCCAGACGGGAAATTTTTATCCTTGCGGACACAAAGAACATACTGAAACTTTACAAAATTTATTCGAAATGCCTCAGTACCATAAATTGATGGCAGATAATGTCAGCAGAGGTAAGCCTTTTAGGAGCGAACCTGAAGGTTGTATGTGTTTCTGGGATACTGACTTTAAGTTCGCTAGTTTTGTAGGCGAAATGACAAAAGAAGTTGAGAAATTTTTAATTGAACACTTTTCTGAGTTCAATGATGAACAAAAAGATAGCATTTACATGAAGTTTCGCTTCTTGAAAAATAAAACTGAAGAACAAGAAGAAGCGGTAAAAATGATGAAGGAAATTATGGAGAAATAAAAATGGTGAGATTTGATCCAAGCGTTGAATATTCAAAAGAAGCATCTAAAATTTTTAATGAATATGATGAAATGAAGAGAGAAGAGCAACGAAAAGAAAGAGAACGCCTTTCTGAATCTATTGCTTACGCTATGTTAAAATTAGACCTCCTTACAGAAGATATGGAGGAGCGCGTGAAGGAGTTTTATAAAAAGAACAACGACGAACTTACTTCTAGCAACGGTATCATCACGCGCGAATACCATAATTGTTATCTAAGTGGGCGTTCAGGCGAAATGTTCTTGCCGAAAAAACTAATTGATTTCTTAAAAACAAATTCAGAGCACAAAATCAAAGTTATGGGGCTTTATAAAGGGTTTGCAGTTGTTGAAATTTATTCCAAAGCTTATATTGTTCCTGAAGAATTACTGGATTTCGTAGAACATTCAGGTGATACAACTATTGGTGCTGAACTAATGGTAAAAGCAACTAATCAGCTTACCTTAAAAAATGACCTTGAAGAGACTAAGAAATTGATTGAGAAAGTTTCGGATTTTGAAGATGAAGCTTTTGCAGGGCAACTAGCAGCCATCAACAACCTGAAGGCTGAAATGGAAGCTAAAATCACAGCCATGTACGAAATGCAGGCTAAAATGATGGCTGAACTTCAAAGCAAAATCAAGCTTTATGAGCATCAGCTTTTGATTATGCGTTCAGACTTAACAGCTTTTGAGTACCGTAATGGTTTGACAGTTAATTTTATGAACATTCACAAAGGTGCTAACGCCCCTATCAATCAACCTATTATTATTCATCAAAAGCTTATCTATCTTGACGAAGATTTGCCTCGTTTGACAGATTTGTATGATGTGAACTCGGGAAGTTTAGAAGTCGCAATCAAGAACTCTCCAGCTCTTTTAGAACATATCTGTCCTACAAGCAAGGGTATCACATTTCTTAAAATGCGTAACTCTACTGGATACTTTGAATTGGACAATACAGTTATGGAGTTTGTTCGAAACGTAATGCCAAACGAAGTAGGAGTCTTGATCCGTAACGGGGAAAATACTTGGTTTACATGGTTAGATAGTCAGGACATTTCTTTATCTACTGATTCGTTTACATCGAAATCATCTGATGAAAAAACATCAGTATCCCTCCTTCAGTCTCGTTACTACTTGTTTAATCTTATCATGGGCTTGATTGAGCGTAATGAAATCTTGCAACTAGACCACGTTCCGACAAATATGTTTGCTGACCCAAGCATTATCTGGTCTAGTGCGGATTCTCAAATTACTGATTCAACTTATGTTGAATTAGGTAAAATTATCTCAATTTTGAACCGATACTCTAAAACTGACGATCCAATCTATGTATTAAACTCTTTTAAAGACAGTGCAAAAATACACTGGACGTTACGGTGGAGGAACTACTGAGCGTGGGCGTGGAGACAATGCTTTGACAGACAACACTCGTGTTGACAAAGGGCTTAATAAGATTAAGGGCATTGATTATCTTTCAGACTTTACTTATCGCTTTTATGTCGGAGGCGAAAAGTTCAATTGGTGGAGCGAAAATTCTAAAATTAGTCCTAGCCTTTACATTGAAGAAGATGAATTTATCAATCTTAAATTCCTTACTAGCAGTCTTATTGATTACTATATCCATACAAAGCGTATTGGTAAAATTTCAAACTCAGGATGTTACGTTGATTACTCGCACATGCTTCCTATTCTTTTTGGGATTAAGAAGGCTTTGGAACAGCAAGAAAAAGTTGACCGTCTTCATATCGTTGCACAAGACTATAACTTGAATCTTTTAACATCATTCAAAATTCTTCATGACGTGCGCGTGATTACTCCTTATCAAGCTAAACGTTACTCTAAATGGGTTACTGGATTAAGCGAAGAAAATAAAGCTTATTATCAACAATTGCTTCTTATCAATGATTTGGATAATGTTATTCGTAAGCCGAAGGTCTATGCTGCTATCACGAAACCGACTCTTATGGATAATGAGGACCGTAAAGAACGTGATACTGTTGATTATGCTATTTTTACTATCTCCGAAGCTGGCATGAACCAGAACTCTATTGCTGTTTCAAAAAATGGTTGGAGAACTAATTATAAGACTCTTACCTATGCTGAAACAGAACTAAGATATTCTTACTGGAATAAAGCAAGTCGAATCAAAACTTTTTCTAACCAAGAAAGTCTTGATAAACTCTTGAAAAATGAGATTATCTATCAAGCACTTATGGACCGCAAAAGCACTAAAGATTTTGTGCTGGAAGATGTTGATATTACAGATTATTTTGGAGAGCGTGAATGGTTCTTAGTTGATTTCTTTGACCGTGAAGGCAATATGGAATTGGTGAAGGAAGTTGAAAAGATGAATAAGGAGTTGAAAGAAGCTAAGAAAGAAGCTAAACAAAAATAAAAGTAGCAAAAAATAACAGTTAAACCCTTGAGGCTCAAGGGTTTTTCTCATTCCTTAATTGACAAAAAACTCTATTTGTGATACTATATTGTTACTAATGTCAGATGCAAGAGCGTTGGAAAATATTCCTGGGCGTATTCTTTCGCTTTACAAAATGGATTTGATATTCCTACTAAATAAGGTTAAAAATAAGGTGGAAATAGGTAATGGCTTTTTTTGATAAAATCTCTAAAACAATATATACAGATTCAATTCAAAACATAGGTTGGCAACCATACACTTGTTTGAGAGGAAATAGGTATTATTTTAGCTATAAAGAAGAAGGACTTGTTCTCCTTGAAGAAACAGCGGATTTGATTAGGTGTTATGAACAGCACGGTATCAAAAATAAGACCAATAAGTGATTTAATTGATAATGTTTATATTAAGAATTTGATAGAGATTTCTAGTACAGATTACATTCTGAATAATAAATATTGTCATTCTCAAAGTAAAATTTCTAGCCTTACATTCAATCGGTTAGGGTGCTTTTTTTAGGGATTTCAACAAGCAGGTTTGCTACAATTAAAAACAAGGACTAACAAAAACAGATAGAGAAGTTTTGCAATTTTTTTATTAAAAAAACTTATAAAAAAATATAGTGGGATTGGGGGCTGAATTAAAGAAAAAAATAATATTCCAAGAGAGGTTTATTATTCTAGGCTAAAATTAGGTTGGGATAAAGAAAAAAAGCTAAAACTACTCCTGTTAGAAAGATTGGAAAAAGTATGTGACCACAAAGGAAATGAATTTACCAACCAAAAAAGAAATGTTGAGACACTATGGAATATCGCAGTCACAATTTTTTTATGGAGAAAGAAAAGGGGTTGGAGTTTAGAGCGATGTTTAGCGCCTACCAAACAAAAAATCAACGGTTCTTCAAAAGCTTCTTCAGAGAAATGGTGAAACTTCCACAGATATAAAAACAAAAGCAAAAAAACCTTGATTTCCAAGGGTTTTTCTCATATTTAGCTTGACAAACTTTTTTTATTTGTGATATACTTGTATCATAAATAAAAAGGAGAAAAACAAATGATTACATTTCAAGCTATTATTGATGAAGCGCGCAGACAGAAAAATAAGCTTGCACTAGATTTTTACAACCTACTTAAAGAAATACAGGTTGAACACGATAATTATAGGTTTGACCTTGTTGCATCTTTTGAAGATGAGGGTTCGGAAACTGTGGTTAGTTTTGATGTGGATACTTGGGTAGAAAATGCTTCTTATTTTGAAAACAATATTAAATTGGCAATCATGGATATTGAAGATTTTGACGAAGAACATAAACTTTCTCTCACGAACGTCTTAACTTCGCTTGAAGATCAATTAGATAAATTGGAAGAAACTCTTAGTAAAAAAATGAGAGTAAAAAAAGGGAGTAGTTCTATTAGCTTTGAATACAAAGGCTTTTGGATAGAATCTGAAAGTTTTGACCAAGCTGAGAATGGTCATGCTGAAGATGGAATTACCTTTACAAGCTATGTTTGGCACTCAAAAGAGGAGCGTGATGCTTTAGAGGACCAAATTGAAAGCTTGGTTGAGGTCTATGATAATCCTGAAGAACTAGAAGAAGGTGTTAAAAAAATCTATTGATAAATATATCAAAAAAATAAAAAAAGCAATAAAAATAAATGATCACATTTGAAACGCTTTGAAGAAGTATTGAAAAAGGCTTAAATCCTTGAAAAACAAGGGTTTTTTTATATTACTTTATTGACAAATTTATCTATTTGTTATAATATATTATTACTAATAAAAAGGATATATAGTTCATGAAAATTAAACTTAGAGAAGATCAAGTAATATTGGTGGAGCGTGTTCTTCAAAGCATCAAAGAAGATAATTTAGTGGTCAGTCCGTCAGGAAGTGGGAAAAGCTACATGTTAGCTTACTTAGAAAAACTGCTTACTGAACAAGGGTATCTGGTCTATGTTTATGCTCCCACCATAGAGGTTAGGGAACAACTTGACGAGTTAATGAAGAAAAATGGTAGCAACAATAAAACAAAGGGCGTTGTTGAAGATGTAAACGGCAACAATGATGCTCCAGATTATCTCTTGATTGACGAGGCGCACCACTCAGAAGCGGATACCTATCAGTTGTTGTTTGAAAAGTACCCAAAAGCTATAAAAATTGGCTTTTCTGCAACGCCAGAGAGGTTGGACGGAAAAGGTTTAGATAACTCGTACCAGAATATCATTATTGGTAAGACTGTAAGAGAACTAATTGACCATCATGTTTTATCTGATTATAAATACTATGCCCCTAGTACATCAGATGGCTTTCAATATTCTATTAGCCCAAAATATCTTCAGGTGCAAGGGGAAACTTTTTTTAAAGCTGTAAAGAAAGATTCTAGTTATCAGAAGAAGATTTATGCTGATGTCTTGAAAACATGGATAGAAAAAGGAGAGAACAAGCAAACAATCTTATTTGCCCCAAGTGTGGCTATGTCGAAGAAATTTGCCAAGGAATTTAATCGGAATGGTATTAAAGCAAAGCATGTTGACGGAGTTATGAAAAAGTCAGATAGAAAAGAAACGCTTGAAGCATTTCGCAAAGGGGAGATCAAGGTTATCTGTAACGTCGATTTGATTTCAGAAGGATTTGATATGTCAGATGCAAATTGTGTTATCTTAACCCGACCAACAGAGAGCCTTGCCATGTTCATGCAGCAAGCCTTTAGAGCTATGAGATATAGAGAAGGGGAAACTGCCATTATCCTAGATCACGCAAACAATATAGCTTTTCATGGAGAAATAGACCAAATTTTTGACTGGAGTTTAGATGGTAAAAACACCAGAGGAGAAAACAAGAGTTATGAACGTACAGTCTGGGAAAGATTCAACTCTAACGCAGTCTTTGATGAAAGTGTTGAATTAAAAGAAGTTATTAAAGATTATAACGGTTTCTACGATAAAAAGATTGAAGAAGCAATAAAGCTAGGAAATATTGAGGGGTTAAAGATATTGCTAGAAATCGAAAAGCAAGTAAAAATTGTGAGTGTTGGAAAGTATTCTTGGGCGTATTCTTTTGCTTTGCACAATGGGTTTGATGTTCCTGCTCCTATTCAATAATATTAAAAAGGAGATGTATATAGGTAATGGCTTTTTTTGATAAAATCTCTAAAAACAATATATACAGATTCAATTCAAAACATAGGTTGGCAACCATATACATCTTTTAGGGATGGTAGGTGGTATTTTAATTACAAAAAAATAAATCTGTTTCCCTTTAAAGAAATAACAGATTTAATTAAATGTTATGAACAACACGATATTAAAAATAAGACCACTAAGTGATTTGATTGATAACGTTTATATTAAAAGATTTGATAGAGGTTTCAAGCACAGATTATATTTTTAAATAATAAATATTGTCATTCTCAAATTAAAAAAATTCTAGTTTGTCATTTAATCGGTTAGCTACTTTCTTGGGGATTCCAAAAAAACAGGTTTAATCAAGTTAAGACAATGACTGACAAAAACAGATAGAGAAGTTCTCCAATTTTTTTATTGGAAACTTATACAAAAAAATAGTGGGGTTAGCATTATCTCTGAATTAAGGAAAAACAATATTTCAAAAGAGACTTATTATGCTAGATTGAAATTGGGTTGGGATAAAGAGAAAGCTAAAAACCACTCCTGTTAAAAAAATATTGGGAAAAATATATGATCACAAAGGAAGAACATTTAGCAACAAAAAAAGAAATGTTAGAACATTATGGAATATCGCAGGCACAATTTTTTTCAGAAGGGAAAAGAAGGGGTTGAGCTTAGAACAATGTTTAGCGCCTACCAAACAAAAAAATTTAATAGCTCTCCAAAAAAATAAAAAAACACTTGTAAAATAATGGCTTAAACCCTTGAAATTCAAGGGTTTTTTTCTTATTTTTGCTATTGACAAAACTAAGTGTTTGTGATATAATATTATTACAAATAAAAAAACAGAGGTAAAAAATATGTTGCAAGAAGTTTCTATCAAATCTATCGTAGTTCATCAAAGTTTTACTACCAAGATTTTGCACTATACTGAACCAGCAGCTCTCTTTCTAGTTGAAGAACTAGAGGATGATTCAAGAGAGACAATTTTAGAATCGGTTGGTAAGTTTCAACAGATTGTCGTTATGAAAGATGGCTTGTTACTTACGACTAGCACGGTCTATCAAAATATTTGTTTTGAGGGGGACGTTTATCTTTTAGTGGAGAAATTGGAAACGTTGCAGAAAAAAGAACGTATTCTTTCTGACGAATCAAAGGTGGAAGCTACGGAACTTTTTGCTAAAATCGAAGATGCTTTAAACGAATCCTTTGCAGGTGGGGAAACACCTACTTTCATTGATTTTGGGTAATTGAAAAGTTGGGCTTTTCCTATTGAAGTAAAACCTGATTATGTGCGCGTGATTGATGGAAGGTTTGAGGAAGGCGCTTATTATGTTTCTTGGAATGGAACAGATTTTGAAGTTTCCCTCTCTATTCAAAAAGAGGATGGAGGTCTTATTGAAGTGTCTCCATCAAAACGTCAAACCATCAAACAAGTTGTAGATTACATCATGGAATAAAGAAAAAGGAGTGGTGAAAATGACTATATCTAAATCATCAAAGATCAAAGAAAATACAAGTGTTTATATTGTTAATGGAAATTGGACTGGTTATGTTATCAAGGATTGTGTAACAGGCGATTTGGTTCTTTTTATTCCAATAGTTCATTATACTAGCAATAGGGTTGCCAGTGATGTTTGGACCTTTAAACAGGGTTCTACTTATGAAGATATTTTTCCATCAAAAGATTATAACATTCGTATTTACAATACGGAGGAAAATCAATTTAGCAATCTTCCTTTTGAAGCTGGGGTTTATCCTGCTGACGAAAAATCTATCTATAAAATTATTGGCTCTAACGTAAATAAATCTCTTGTTACAACTAGCCCTATTGAGTTAGTGAAAGTGAAAGTGAAAGATTTAGTGACAGATGAAATTTCTGTCAAAAGTATCTCAGAACTTTATATCCACGGCTTCAATGAAGAGTTTAATGATAGTCTTATCAAGCTAACAAAAAGTTTCGACTTAGCTGTGAGAGCTTATTTGAAAGCAGCTTATTTATATTCCAAGAATTTCAAAGAAATGATTAACCACGCTGAAGGAATATTGGCTTTAGTTGATGATAGTAAATTTTTATCCTTGCTTAAAGAACTTTGTGAGGGTTGCTCATCAAATAGGTTCAATACGCGAGGTGAGTATTTTATTAACGGTGATGACATTCAGTTTTACACTTATATTGAAGATGATGCTGTTATTACTTGCAAGATCAAGCGTAAAATACACGATGATAAAACAATTTTGCTCAATCGTGATGTAAAAACAGTTCAAGAATACCGTCAATTGATTCAACCAATCTTAGATAAATATAAAACGAGTTTATCAGGGGCGATTCAAATTTTGCATGAACCGTATGGAATCCTTCGAACTCGGCATTTTCATTCATATCGAGAACCTGATAGCGTGGAACTAGAAGAGTGTGCTATGTTTAAAAAACAATCTAATTAAAACAATAAAGGAGTGAATTTATCACTCTTTTTTACTGCCCCTAATTGACACAACACGCGCTACTATGCTATAATATTCTTATAACGAAAAAAATAAAAAAACAGAGGTAACAAATGGTTTTATCACTTTTTAGATAATATTTTATTAAGCGTGCTTTCAAAAAAACTCAGGGGAGAAATTTCGAGGAGAAAAATTGATGATGTGAAATTTATATTCTTTTATTCAGGAATAGTTTCATTCTTTTTTGGAACAGTTCTTATAATAGCTCCCTCTTTTATCGGGACGGTTCTTTTATTTTTTGGTGCAAAAGTTGATTTATCATCTATTTATGAAGCTGTAAACAATGGTTGGATTCAATTCTTTATGAATTTTTATAATTTTAGGAGTTATCTTATTTATTCTTGGATTCTTACTGAAGAAACACTTAGAAGGAATTATCAAAAAAACACGCCCATATTGAAAGCATCAAAGTAGAAGAAAAAGAGATTTACAACTTAGACTCAGAGGTAAAATTAAGCATCTATGCTGAAAGCTTGTCGATTGATAAAAAACCAATATCAACCAACAAATCTTTTTCGCACAACGAGTTAAATATAGTAAAAGATAGGAGAGTTATTATTGAAGCTTCCAAAGGAGAAAGCACAAATCATACTCTTGGCGGAAAAAGCTGAGGTTATTCTAACAAACGAAGATGAGATCACGTCATTAAGCGTTCCTGAAGAAGTTTTAGTTTACAAAATTGAAAAAAAGTATTACTCACTAAGAAAAATTACTCAAAGAGTTTGTGATTTTATCAAGGAAGAAACTACAAACCTTCATACAAAAATCTTTCTATCAGCAAGTGTAGATGAAGATATGCTGAAAAAAATCAAAAATCAAAAAGAATTAGACGCTTTATTGCATCTATAAAATATACAAAAGGTGGAAACAATTATGACGATTTTAGATAAAAATTTTATTGAATTTACTTTCAAAAATCTGACGGAGAAACACTAGAGGAAAGGACCAATAATCTTACGTTTATTAGTTTTCTTTTGGGAGTAACTTTACTTTTTGCAAGTCTTCTTTCTTTGTTGTATGGTGTGATAACTAATGACTTTTTCTCACAAGGACGTGTATTTCACTTTTTTGTGAGTTGCTTGGTTTCAGGAGTATCTGTGACTTTTTCTTAACTCGTTCTTAGAAAAGTATCTAAAAAAAGCTTATTAAAAAGACATACAGTTATTGAATATTCTAAAGTGAAATCAAAGGAAATTTATAAACCAGCCTCAGAAGTAGAATTGAGTATCCGTGGTTTAGGGACAGACACGCCAATATCAACCAAAGAAATTTTTTCAAATGAAAAATTAAACAAGCTAAAAGGTAGAAGAGTTATTATTGAGGCTTTTAACAAAGGTGAGATAAAAAGTATCTCTGGTGGAGAAGTGGAAGTCTCACTAACAAATAAAGATGAGATCGTATCATTGAATGTTCCTGAAGAAGTTTTAGTTTATAAGATTGAGGGAGTATCAATCACCAAGGAGATTGAACAAAGAGTTTGTGGATTTATTAAAGAAAAAGAAACTACGATCTTTCGTACAAAAATTTTCCTATCTGCAAGTGTGGATGAGGAGTTATTAGAAAAAATAAAGAGTCAAAAAGAGCTAGATGATTTATTAACCTTATAAGATATTGCTGCAAGTAATTCTAAATTTTTATGATGAAAAAATAAAACTATTGACAATTTTGTATTTCAATGCTATCATTGTATTAGTGAAGGTGTTCTCCCACCTATTAAGCGGAGGCGATAAAGTAAAAAAGAAGTGATTCTATCATTTCTTTTTTTGTTACCTTTAATTGACATATCACGCGCAACTGTGATATAATATTCTTGCAACAAAAACAAAAAAAGATGTAGTAAAACACATTAAGAAAGAGGAGTGATTTTATGGGTTTGTTTAATAACCTAGAGAGAATGAACGGATTACAAGCTGCAAAAGCTACACCTCCCCAACCACTTCAAGAGATTGAAATGATTGTAGAGTATTTTGATAAAACGGTAGAGAGGTTTTCTGTTACTTCCAACTTAGAGGAACTAAAAAGAATGGTATCAAATTCATTTAGAACAGGAGTGAGCATAAACTTTCCATCAGCGAATCCACCGTTTTCTATCAATCCTCGATGGGTCAAGAAAGTAATTTATCAGGCAAAGCAAGAAACGGCATCAGAAGGATAGTAATTGTGAGGATATAAGCACAAAAACGTATTACAACATCAAAAAAGCCACGAATAATCGTGGTTTTTTCGTCTTTTTCAGCATATTCTTTGCCTTTATTGTTGACTTTTTAGTCTTTTTATGATAGAATATTATTATAAATAAAAAAACAATTACTCACTAGCGCGTAAGCTTTATTATCAAAGGTAACAAGTTTAATGCGCGTGATTATATGTGGTAATGAGTAAGTTGTAGGTGTAAAAAAAAGGAGGAAAAGCAATGAGAGGTATAGGCATACAAAGACCAATAATAGCTAATGGAAAATATTCAAAAATGGAAAGTGAGGAACAACAAAAAAATCTTGAGGCAGTTGTACTCCCTCAATGTGCCATTGACGTAATAAAAAAAGCTAAAGAACAAGAACATTCTTTATTCAAGGCTATGAATATCAATAACAAAAGTGATGAGTTTCGTCACTGGATTGAATCGCCAACAAATCAAGAATTGTTTGCTCGTGGTTGGCTTGATGGATATGAAGAAACTCGCTATCTTGTAAAAATGAAAAACTTAAATGCAGTTTTTTGTTATTTAGCCTACCATATACACGATAAGTATTGGAGTTTGGCTAGTAATGGTACTGATGAAGTGGCTGTCCTTCATACTCGCAAAGAGCTGGAAGATGCTGGATTTGGCGAGGTGTTCACTAGTTCTTTATTTGAAGTTTTTGACTTTAAAAAAGGGGAATTACCACTCATTAAAGAATGAAAATAGCAAGGAGTAAAAAATATGAATTTAAAAGAATTGATTAAAAAATGCGAATCAATAGCTGAAGATGAAACCAATAACGGTTTAACCCGTGGATTTCATAAGGCAATTTTAGATGATTTAAAGAATCTAGATGAAGTTGCAAAAGTCGAAATTCCATTATTTGCAGAAGATGTGATTAAGGTAGGTAAGGCTGCAAACCTTTCTTTATTTTGGGCGATGAACGGCAATGGGAAAACTGAAAGTTTTCGTGATTGGATTGAAAAACCAGAGAATCAAGAAGTGTTCGCTCGTGCTTGGAGCGAGGGGTATATTGTTAAGGAAACAAAATATGTAGTGACCGATGGCAATCACTTGTATTTCAAAGGTTATCAAGAAGATGTTGATATTGTTATACTGGCAGATGAGCAACCTGGCACTATGTATTACGTCAAGAAATTCGATACAAAAGAAGAAGCGCAAAAAGTTGCAGATGTCCTTGGTTGGAAAGTTGAGGAGGTTGTGTAGATGGCAAAATTTGTTCGAATCCAAACTTGTGAAAGAGGTAATACTCATGATGAACTCATCAATATTGAGGATATTAGCCGTATCGCTTTAGGACCTAATATTTTATATCTTAGAACCCCCTATGGAAACGGATATTATAACCACAGTATTACTCAAGAATCAGTGGATAAATTGCTGAAGGTGTTGGATATTGTCGGAGAGGTGGAGTAATGACTACAAGAAAACTATTTATTCCTGATATGGTTGAAGAACAAGACATTGTTTTCAATCAGAACAGTAATTACCAAAAGCAGAAGAAACAGGAAAAGAAAAATCCTATCTTCAAACGAAACAAACCTAAAAAATAAGGAGGTGCGAATAAAGTGGCAAATCTGAAATGTAGGGCATGGGATAAAGAGTTCAAGGAGATGGTTGTCGTCAATGCGCTAGTCCTTGATGAACAAGTTATTAAAGCGACTTACAAAAATGGCAATGTTGTAAAGGAAGACATGAAATGCTACGACATCATGAAATCAACTAACTTAAAAGATAAAAACGACAAAAAAATCTTTGCTGGAGACATTCTGAAAGTTACAGATCAACATGAAGGGAAGGATAGCTGGCTTGAAGTTGTATCATACAACGAAGAAAAAGCAATGTTTGTTACTGATGAGGTTAATAAACATTTCAAAGTCCCAGCAGCTCCTTTATACAGTTTGTTTGATACAGACCTTTTTATTGTTGAAATTGTTGGGAATATCTATGAGCAACCAGAACTGGTAGGTGATAAGCAATGACAAATTTTGTTGAACTTATTGCTTTCAAGTACGGAGAGGTGAAAACCCCTATCACCATCAATGTAAATTGCATCAAGGCTGTTTTTACAGAAGGAGGTAATTTTAGCAAAGTTATTGTAAGTGATGAAGTGAAAGAGCTGCTGGAAGAATATATAACGGCTGGTAAATTTATGTATGTAGTTGAACCAAGCTATGAAGAACTTGCTAAAATCTTGACTCAAAAAGAAGTCAGGGAACTAAATAATATGAATGAATAAAAAGATAGGAGATAATATAAAAAAATGATAAAAAAATAATTATTCAATGGCTTTTTAAACAATTCTTTAGTAATGGGATGGAGTTTTTCTAATTGGTCTTTTTTTGGGTTTTGTTATTTTGGTAATGGCTTTTTTTGAAATGTGTCCATGCAAAGAAACTATATTTGATAAAATTTTAATATACAGTTGTCTTGTTCTGACAATAGTACCTATTGTTTCATTACCGATATATCTCAGTGCAACTCCACGCCCTGTTTCTAGTAGCGAATGGGTAGAAATCTATCAGAATGATTTGGGTGCAACTGTTCAATTAGAATTTAATGATTATAAAGAATATTATCATTCTGCATTTGCTGGAACTCATGACGAGAGTCTTAAAAAGCTTATCAGAGACAGCAGCGCGCAACAAAGCGGTTCGCAACATTAAACTGACCGTTAAAAAAAGACTATGAAGAAATTCAAAAAAATGTCGTTTTAGATAAAGACAATCTTATCCAAAAATATGACGACTTAAATAATGTCAAAATTTCTAAAGTAGAATACCGAAAAATTGACGGTCTATCGCGAGTGCTTTTTGGAGTTTACGGAAGTCCTCAAAAATTTGACGAAATAGGAGAAATTCGAATTACACTTGAATCAAGTGAAGATAAAGAATTACAGAAGGTCTTTGGGCAGTAAAGTATCAAACCTCCTGTTTATCTTTTGCTACGATAAAAATTAGTCCAGGAAGCTGGGCTTTTTATTTTATCCTCCTAATTCCCTGAATAACGATTTATGATATAATAGACTTACTAACGAAATAAAAAAGAGGGTTTTGCAAATGTTTAATTGGAGTGGCAGTTTAGAGGAATTTGCTTGTTTACTTGGCAATACCTACGGAGAGTTAACCGTTTTAGAAGTCATGGATTCTTTTAATGGTTCAAAAATTATTCGGAAAGGTCTATTTCGCTGTTCCTGTGGGAAGGAAGTAGTAGCGCCTCTAAAAAATGTACTGTATGGTAAAAAATTATCCTGTGGTCATTTAGTAGGAAGTAAAAAAGATTACTCTCACCTAATCGGACAAACCTTCAACGAGCTGACTATCCTAAAAATCTCCGAACCTATCAGGAATAAATCAATGATCCGTAAATGCACCTGTCTTTGTTCTTGTGGAAAGAAAACTACTCATTCTTTATATTCTGTGATGGACGGAACTATAAAATCCTGTGGGCATTTAAGAGGAGAACGAAGGGTAGCAAGAGTAAATTTTAAAGAGAATGTCGATGAACTTATTGGAAAAGTTTATGGAAAAGTAACAATCCTAACTGTTACAAAGCCAATCAAAGAAAAAAATTCTCACCGTAGATGTACCTATCGTTGTTCCTGCGGAAGAGAAGGAGAGGCATATCTATATGTCGTCAAAAACAGAAACGAGAATATGTCTTGTCGGCATTGTAAAGTATGGAAACGAAACAAAGACTATTCTTACTTATTCGGACAACAGGTAGGAGAATTAACCATTGTTTCATATTCTAAAAACAAAGAAGTGGATAATGAGAAAGAGCCTTATTTCTTGTTCAGGTGTTCTTGTGGACATGAGTTTGAGAGTCCCTTGAAATTTCCGACTCATCCTGACCAAGAAGAAACAACTGAAACTCCTCCTCAAAAGATTTGCCCTAACTGTCACAAATCTTTCTACGAATCAAATCCCAAAGTAAGCTCTTTCTACGGAGACTTATCTATCAAGAATATCCACTGGGATGCAAGGGAGAGGAAGTTTGTGATTTCGGTGAAGAGAGGCGGTCTTTGGTTTAAGGCGCGTGCTAAAGCTTTGAGCGATGCTATTGAAAAGAGAGATGAGTTATTGAAAGAATCTAAAGAGTTCATTCAATCTTTGAAGTAGAAGTAATTGAAGAAAGTTTTGCGAGTGCAAGCTTTTCTTTTTATCCAAAAAAATCTCAGTCTTGGACTTTCATTTTTTTATTTGCAAAACCACCTATAAATAATTTTTTTCTCCAGCACCTCATCAGCAGCATCATCAGCAGCATCATGCAGCAGCATCAGCAGCACTTTCCTCCTTGATCCATAACAAAGAAAAATATTTAAAAAAACTCATTGTTCATTTAGAGGTCCAAAAAAATTTTTAAAAAAACAACTAAAAAAATTAAAAATCATAAAAACTTCTACAAAGCCCATAAAAAAATTTCCTCGGAAGGTATGATGCAAAAAAATGGAAAAATAAGATAGGAGAATAGCATAAGAGTATAGATAGATAAAAAAATATAGAGAAGGACTTTATATAAAAACTATAAGGAAAGAATAAAGAAAGGTAGGCAAGCCTCCTATATAAAAAATAAAAAAGAATATAAGAGAAGGGAATATAGAAGAGATATAACAAGCCTATTAAATAAGGACGGAAAAAATGGTATCAGGGTTGTCTCATATAAAGAAGGTTGATTCGTTAATAAAGAAATGTAAAAAGCAAGCGATAAAAATCTACCCAGCTCCACCTGCCCTCTTTTTGCAAATACAAAGTAAATAAAAAAATGGACTTCTCTTATGCGATAGAACTATCTCTTTTATTTATAACCAACTAATAAAAGCGACTAAGAGGCGCGTAATCCAAATTTTCCTATCATTTCAGAAATTAAAAATGGAGTTGCAATCTCTTATCCAAAGAAGAAAAATAATTCCATTTTCTCTCCTTTCTCTGTTTCTTTTTTATTCTTTTTAGTAGTTGGTTGCTACTGGAGGTGCTGGATACAGTTTTGATACAGATAGTAGAAAGGACAGCTTGAACATGAAATAGCAGAAGGCTCTGGACTAAGGGAGTAGGGAAGAGGGTATAAGAGTCTACATCTAGATGGTCTTTATACATATAGTCCATTATCACGCGCATCGTGGATAATATATATACTATCCATCTTTTGTTTAAAAATGGGAGATATACATACTATCCATAAAAAGTTAAGATAGTGGGTCATATATATAATCTCCATTTATTTCTAAAAAAATGGGTATTATATATATAGACCATAAATAAAGAAAAGTTGGGCACTATGTATATAGTCCATTTATTTAATGAAAATGGAGGTTGTTTACATAGTCCATAAAATAAAGAAACGTGGGTCATATATATATGTTCCATAAATAGTGATTAAGTGGTAAATATAAATGTTATCCATAAATTGATTAAAAATGGACTTCTGATATGTTATATAAAACCCATGATATATCTAGTTTAAACTTTCATTTTCGTTTATCCATTTTAATCTTAAAAAATGGGCTTTATATATGTTCTCCATAAATTTTGCCAAGAGGAAAGAGAGAAAGCTTCGCTGGGTTTTTCTTTCGTTAGTCCTAAATTTGCGTAACACCTTGATATAACTGCGTTTTTCCTATGTTTTTCTATTCTTTGCTTATTCTTTTTAATTGCCCCTTATGTGTTTAAAGGGAGCTGTGATTCAGAAAAATGCCCAAGAGAAGAGAGAGAAGGCTTCGCCAGTTTTCTCTTTCTTTAGTTCTAGTTTATGGACTTTATGTATATATTCCATTTTTTTGTTTATTTATGGACTTCTCTTTTGTGTATTTTAGTGTGGTTTTAGGCAGTTTGTGGCGCGTGATTTAAGCTGTTTTTGTGGATAACTTAGATGCAGAGGGGGTGCCGAAACCCTTGATATGACTGAGGTTGTGGATAAGTGGGGTTGGATTTGAAATCGCCCCTGAGAATGGAGAGAAGGTAGAAATTACCCTTTGTCCATTTTTTCTCTTTCTTTTTTCTTTTGTTTTTTTGGGTTTTTTCTTGCTTTTTGTAGTTATTGGTACGACTTTGGCGATGAAATCCTTATTGTTTTGTGGTTTTTGTGGCGTTTTCTTAGGGTATGAGGTATCGGATAGGAGAATAGAAAAGAAAGTTCCTGTTGTTTTCTATTGTTAGAGTAGCATTTTTGTGTAGTTCGTGAAACGTTGGTATTACTGGGTTTTTGATTGTTTTTTTGATTATTCTTTTTTTATGTTGTTTTTCGAGCTGAAGGTTGGAGTGGAAAGTTTATTTTTTTGTTTTATTGAAGGGGTAAAGGGAGGGGGAAATATGGGAGAAAAGAGAAGAATGATTCGTTTTTTTCTTTTGTTTTTTTCTTTATTTTGCCTTCAAGCGATTCGCTTTTTGCGCTACTTCGTAATGCGCTACTTCGTAACTCAATACGCTTCTGCGCAAAACTTGCGCAAGATTTCGTTATTTTTTTATTTTAGGGAATGGAAATTAAAAATAAAAAAACTTCCATTTGGAAAAATGAAAGTTTTAATTTTGTTTTTTTAAAAAGATTTTTTTCCGACTTCTTCTAATTGGCGACGTTGTTTGTCAGCAAGAAACTCTTTGAACTCTTTTTGTTGAGCGTAAGCAATGTAGTCATCTTTTTTTCTAAGTGAGGACGTTTGCTTCGAGTCACATCAATATCGAATCCCATTTCTTTTGCTAACTCTTCACCTTTTTTTCCCTCATCATGCGAGTGTAAGTGATAGCACGATTATTAGTCCGCGAAGGTTTTTCATCTGGGAAAGGAAGGGGGAAACCAGCAAGTTCCAAAGCTCGACCTTTTCCAATCACCAACATTTCTTTTCCGTTCTCATCAAAATCTTTGTAAGTCCATACTTCACGAACGTGAGCGTGAGGGGTTGATTCATCATTATGGATGGCAGCATCTAAAATGGTGCAATAGCCTTTCGTGATCTGAGCGTGATATTTCAACATTTCGTTCATCCATTGACGGAACTCTTTAGGAGAAGGAGCATTGTCCTTGTCTCCAATTTGATAAATTGTTTCTTGAGGTGCAGTTCGTTTGTTGGTTCGTAATTGCTCAGAAGTTTTTTTCCTTTCAGGATGACGTTCTTTTTTAGCTTTTCTGTTTCTGTATGCTATCCAGTCTTTCAATTCTTCCTTATAGAATTTCTTCTCAACCTCTTTGAAGTTATGCTTTAAGTCAGGATAATAAGCTAGGTATTTATTGAGGTGACTCCTTGACGTATCAATATGGTCTGCTTTGTCAGATTTTTCGACATCAAAGTTTCTTGAGTTGTGAGTGGTGCTTCCGACTTTCCCTGCTTGCACAGAGACTTTCATTGATTTTGACATTTGTTTAATACCCCTTTCTTTTTGGTACATTATTAGTATGCCATAATTTTTAAAATAAAAAAGCGCACTTACATATAAAAGCGCACTTTGTTCTTTTTTACATTGGTTTTAAAGATATTCTAGTCCCTTTTGGTAGAGACGCATAAAATTCTTTTCCATCATCAAGTCGTAAACATCCTAAAGGAAGACCTCTTGCACATCCACAATCAAGATTGATTAAGTGACCACTGCCAGTACGAGAGATCATTGGATGTCCTTCTCTATTTAAACGACCATAGTTTGTTTTGTAAACTGGAGTGTGTCCAAAAAGAAGAGTAGTATTTTTGTATTTCGCATAAAGTTTAGAGTAGGATTTTGCTAATTCTTCTGGGAAGATGTATTCATAATCACGACTCCATAAAATATGAAAGGCATCAAAGTCATCTGCTTCTGAATAATAAAGAGTTTTGTCTAAATAGAAGAGAGGATGTGAAGCGTGAGCTAGAAAGTATTTCTTGTTGTTTACAATTAGTTCGGGAATAGCAATTGGTCTAGTATATAACCAGTCAATTAAATCATTTTGCTCACTTATTGACAAGGAATTGAACTGTTCAAAAGTAACAGAGCCTCCATTTGATAACCAGTTACGCAGAGATTGCTGGTTTTTATCTTTAATAGCTTGTAGCATCATCTGCTCATGATTGCCTAAGAGGAAATGAACGTTTTTTAATTCTTTTACCCTTTTTAAAAGTCCAATTGGATTTGGACCTCTATCAATGCAATCTCCAATGATATACATAATATCTTCTTTATTGAATCTTATCTTTCTTAAAATATCTTCAAAATAATCTAAGTGTCCATGAATGTCAGATAGGACATAAGTAGCCATAAACAACTCCTCCGTACTCTTTATTCTTTTCTATTATATCACAATATAGTAGAAGATTACATTTAATTTGTCACGAAAAAATATTTGTCAAATTCTGTTTTAAACTTGACTTAATATCGGTATTGCGCTATAATTAAACTATATCGAATATCGGTAATCCGATATATTCAAAAGAAAGGTTTTAAATTTTATGGCAAAAAATATTGAAGATTACAAGCTTTGTTTTGTAAGAACTCTAGATGGCGATAATGCACATGTTTTATTCTTCACTCCTTTTGATGCAAGAAATGTAACTGGGGATGATTGGGACGACGCACCTTATGAGCATAATGCAAGTGAACCTTACTATGCAAGACTAGGTAGTTATAAAGATGTCCATAGCAAAAAAGAAACTACTGCTGTTATGGAAGATGTCGGAGATAAAATGGTTAAAGTGCTAATTTATAGTTATGAAACAGCAACTTTAGTTTCTCCTTGTAGCTATGCTCTTAATTCGGATTATTCTGTTGAAGACATCAATAAAGGAGTCGTCCCTTGGATTACTGCCAAGTGGAGTGAAAATAAAACTGTTCGTGAGGAAGTAATTATGGCAAATGCTACCTATACAGAAGTTGTAGAAAAGCTTAGTGACTTTGTTTATCTCCCTAAAAGAATGGAGGATAAAAATGAATAAAAAGGTGAATTTAAAACTCCGTGATTTATTGGAAGAACATGGAATGACACAAAAAGAGCTTGCTGCTAAAGCTGGGGTTAGAGAGAATACTATTAGTGATTTGTTAAAAGACAACAAGCAAGGTATCCGTTTTGAAACAATTGCTAGAATTGCATCTGTGTTTAATCTAAATGAACCAAATGAGCTTTTTGAAATCATTGATGAAGGGGAACATAAGTAAACTATGGAAAAATTTGATATTACAAAAAGGTATAATAAAAAAGAAGTGCTGGAATTAGACCCTCTAGATTTGTTGGAGTGGGTTGTTGCAAATATGAAGATTAAAATTCCAAATCAGATTACTCCAGAAAATCAAGAAGAAGCAGCTATTGAATTGTCAAAATCTACTCAATATGAAGCCTACCTTTCTGAAATGGCTGATAGAGCAGATTTGATGAAACGAAAATTAAAGCTAGAAGGTAAAAAAGACGAATCCAGCTTGATGATTATGAGAGAAAATGTTTTGAAAGGACATGCTACTCGTATGAAACACTCTTACGAAACAATTAGTCGTCTATTTAGTATTAAGAATCAAGAATTGCAAGAGTTAAAACTAATGGGGCTGACCTCATAAGAAAGGAAATTACATGAACAAACATATCAGAAAGATTAAAAAGTATATCAAACGTAATCCTGAACAATCAGCTTTGTTGTTTTACAACACTGGGGTATTTGGTTGGTTGCAGGCAAATGTTCATAGTATTAACGGATTGCATAGCATTTCAGAAGGTCCAATGAGTTGGATACCTATGGAACATCTTAATGCTGTTAAAAGCTTAATCACATCTTTGCCTTACGGATGGTTAATCGTTTCTTTCTCTTTAGCTTTTATTATGAAGAAAGTAAAACGAACAGTTAAAAAAATGATTGTCTGGGGGCTTATCTTGGCTGGCTTGTATTTCATGTGGGGATATACAAAAACAAGTGGATGGTTTTAAATGAAAAAAATAAAAGATTTTTTTAAAAGTTTAGCCTACGAGTTTAAACAAATTACATGGCTAACAAAAAAAGACCTCAAAAAAACATTTTGGAGTGTCTGTTTTGGATTAGTAGTTTTACTAACAATTGTCATTTTAGGGAATTTATTAGGGTACTTTGCCTTTAATAAACTTTTTAGTTAATACGAAAGGGCTGATTAAATGAGTATATATTTTGGAAATGAAGGTCTTGAAAAAAGACTAGATGAAATGCTTAAAGAAAACACTTTTTTTCTAGATGCTTGGGCGTATGCAAAACCTGTTGATGCAGAAACTCAATACATTTTAGATTGTATTGCTCCAGTGGTGTTTTTAAAAGAAGTTCAAACAAATCCTAATAAGAGAAAAATTGCTCTTAAACTGTATAAGAGAGAGAAATCTTTGATTGAAGAAAGTTTGGATAAATCTACTTTTGAACGTTACATGTGGATTCAAAATAAGGAAGAATCTATCTACCCATACGAAGAACAGGAGAATATTGCTAAACTAGTTGCTTTCTTAGCAGACAAAGGAAGATTACATGTTGAAAAAGCAACGCAGATGACTGCTCAACTATTCCCGTTTGTAAAAATAAGATTGGAAGCAGAAAAGAATACGTTGCATTATCGAAATAAGGCACGTCAAGAAGACATATTTAACGAAAATGCTGAAGGGGAATTCGAATTTGATTTTTCTAGAAAAGGAATTTCTAAACAGATAACACAAGCAAATTTCGTGAAAATGAGTAGGGAACTTCCTTTAGATAAAAAGATCATGTTCAAAAATCTTGAATCAAGAGGTGTCTTGTTTCCTTTAGAATTGGATGAAGGAAAAGTTGTTACTTATACTAAGTATTTAAAAATTCTTTATTACTATTTTTTTATAACAGTTATATAAAAGATTTTTGAAGTAACACACACTTTTTTTGAACAAAAAGACAAGACCTTATTACATATTTTTGAATGGAGTCTTAACAGAAATAGAGATTTTTTTTAAAAAAATACCATCTTAAAGACTTTGAAATTATAAAAGATAAGCTAGAACAAGGATTTTTTTGTTGATAAAAAAAGAACGAACAATTTCTTTAGGGATTATCAATTTAAAAATTTAATAAACGTAATAGCATCTTAGGAATTATTGATGAATATAGAGAGCAAATTCTTTTACAAAAGAATAAATTGGTAGAGCAATTTGAAAAAGAAAATAGCGAGGCTATGGATAAATCTCTTAAAGAATCTCCACATAGCTTAAATGTCATGAATCCCAAATATTCACTACGCGAAATTGCTGATGTTTTTGCAAAAAACTTTGAACAAGATGAAGATAGGAGAAAAACAAAATATGATAAGTTAATGGAACTGTATCGTTTGCAGTTGATTGCTTGTGATAGCATCCAAGTTAATACTATCTCTTTACTAGAATCTAAAAAAGGATTGTATTCCGAATTGCTTCGTTTAGAATTTAGCCAGCAAATACTTGATGATATTAACCGTTTATTTGAAACTTATAAGCTTCTTATTAATGAGCAATCTGATAGAGATGATGATTGGCACAAATTATCTCATGCTGAATTAGGTGATTTGATTGATACTTATGAAATAGACTCATCTATCTTTTACGAAGATTTATTTATGTTTGTTCATGCAGCTTTAATCGTTTTGCAAAACCACTTTAGCAACCAAGGGACTCAGCGTTTTGAGTTAGAAGAGCTGAAACAACTTAAAAATAGTGAAATCGAAAAGCTCAAGGAAGATATTTCTGATCTAAAAGTCCAACTAACTTGTAAAGAATCAGAAAAGAATAGATTTCTTAAAGACAACGAAGACCTAAAAAGAAAAAAAGCTTCTCTATCTTCTAAAAAAGATTCTCGTATTGAGAGTTTAGAAAACAAGCTAGAAGAAGCGCAAAAAGATATTAAAAGGCTTCAAGCTGAACTTGAAAATCAAGAGCCTATTGTCATTGAAAAGCAGGTATCTAATCAGCAAATGCCTGAAGCAGAAGTTTTGAAGTTCTTAAACTCTGATGATGAAAACATCTTCTTTGTAGGTGGACACCAATTGATGATTGCTAAAATGAAACAATGGGCGCAAAAAGTTGAGTTCCTTGAGCCTAGAGATTACACAAAAGAAATCTCAAATAAGGCAACAACAGTTATTATCTGTGTAGCTTACTTAAATCACGGCATGTATTACAAAACACTTAATAGAATTAACCAAATTAGAGAACGTCATGATGTAAAAAGTGATCTACATCAATACTCAATCAACAAATAAAGAGTATTTATTGAAAGAAATTGGTTCTCAGCTATAAAAAAAAGAAGGGGTTTCCCTTCTTTTTTACTTAATGATTTTCTGGTGCTTCGTAAATAGCACGATAAATCATATCTTTTTTTATCTTCATCATAGCCAATAATTTCTGAGATTTCTTTAACTCTATAATTTTTCCATATAAACAATAATTTCAAATGATTTAATCATCCGTTTAGCTTGGTCATAGTTTAAATTTGAAGACCCTCTTAGCGCAAGGTCAGTCATTTTATTGATAGTATCTCGTGATGATTGGCTGTGGATAGTAATAGCAGTACGACATCCAGAGTTAGAGAGGGTGATTGCTGAGGTGATTTCTCCACCTTTCGCTTCACCGATTACAAAGACGTTAGCACCAGCTACAAGAGCCATTTTACCTAAATCTTCCAAAGTACAAATTCGTTCGCCTCGATGTGGATTCATAACAACGTGTTGGAACATAACTCCTTTTCGATAGCTAAACAACTCATCATTTTCTTGAATAACAAGAATTTCAGCAGATGATTCATATCCATCTTCTAAGAACCAGTTAAGTGCAGTTGTTTTTCCTGAACCTGGAGGTCCAGCAAATACAATTGATTTCCCGTGGTTGATGCTTTGGTCAATGAGGTAGTTCTTAATTTTTTCGTCAAACATTCCTGCCTTAATTAAGTCTTCACTCATTGGTTTTTTACGAGGAATTTTACGAATGTGGATAATTGGGAATCCAGTTGAAGTAGTATAAGGTGAAGTTAGTGAGAAACGCAAGATATAATTATCATCTTGTTCATCTGTAAAAGTTTGGCTAGGAACTCCTAAGTCAATATTATTTGCAACGGCAATCCCTTGGATAAAGCGAATATAGTCGTCTGTATCAATAAAGGTGATATTTGATAAATAAGCTTTTCCTTTTACGCGAACTCGGATTGATTTAGGATCAGTGATCTTAACGTCCGTAATCATAGGGTCATCAATCAAATCTTGAACAATATACAAATCAAAAAGGGCGCGTCTTAATTTAGCCATTAGAGCAGGCATGTCTTCTGCTGGGAGTAGCTGTTTCCCAATATAGTGTTTTTTAATGTGAGCATCTATTACATTAAAGAAGCTACTTTCTTCATCCTTGCCTTGCAAAAACAGCGTAGTAATTGTCACGTTTATTGGCAGTGATATAAACCATAATCTCTTGAAAAATCTTAATAAAATTATCATAACTTGTGTTTAGCTGGATTTCCATATCTTTGGTACGCAAGTCGTATTCCATTTCAACTCGCGGGTCAACCTCAGTTAATTTCGATAATGTATAAGAATCCAATTGATTCAAGAATGGTTTTTTTCAGGAGTAGCTTGAGCAAGAGCGTTTTTTTGGAGTTGTAAGATATTTTCATGAATCTCCCTTTCTTGTTTAGAGATTGGGCGATAAGCTGATTCTGGAATTAAAAACTTACTCTTTTTAGAAGAATCTCCAGAGGAATTTTGCAACTGATCTTCCCCTAAGTATCTAAAAATTTGTTTAATATGAATATCTTTTTTATAACTCCTAAAAAAAGTGTAGTAAGAGCAAGTTTATTGTCATCTACTCCAGCAGTGATAGAGAGAATTTCAATTTCATAATCAGGATGTTCATTGTAGTGCAATAAAAATTCACTTGCTTTTCGGATAAGATTTTCTACACCAATAGTTGTAACGTGTCTAGATGTTGTCACGATAATAGGAGTAACCCAAGCTCCGTTTTTATCTGGTTGAATTGTAGTAGCAATTTCTTCCCACGGAGTATTTTTTTGGCAAAGGGGATAAACTCAGAAGCAGGAAACTTCCGAGTTAATTTTTCAGCCCTTTTTAAATCTTCTAAGTTTGTAATTTTTCCTTTTTGAGCATCCCATTTTCCCTTTTTAGGAGCTGTTTTTTTAGCAGTTTCATTAGTGTTGTTTTGTGTATTTGTCATTTTTTTAGTCACCTCTTAGTTTCCATTAACAATATCTGCTAAAGATTTTGAAGAATTTGAATTAGCGCCTTGTTTTGCATCTTTTTTCTTATCTGCTTGAGGAGGACCAGCAACATCATTTTCTTGACTAGTTGATTTCCCATCTCCTGAAGTAATACGATAAGAGTAGTTTCGTCCGTGAAGACCAATGATTTGGATTTCATATTCCCCTTTTTCAAGAGTTGTCTTCAATGTAAGGGTATTTGCAGCACCTTGTTCAAATACAGAAACTCCATTAGGAGAAATCAGTTTAGCAGTAGGAACGCCAATCTTGCTTTCTTTATCTTCAGGGTCGCTATAAGAAATAACAATTGTTTGTTCGCCATCAGTAGCAATTGTTACTTTTGTTGTCGTTAAATCTTCAGCCTGAACATTCTTTTGAGAAACATCTTTGCCATCTTCGCCATTTTTTGGATAAATGTTTGGTACGTTCATATCAATTTCATCATCAACGCCTACTTTATCATCAGAAATATAACGAACTAAGCCGAAACCGTTAATCAGATAATAACCGCTATTGTAGTAGCTAGGAAATTGGAACTCAACAGTTTTATGTCCACTAAATTCAAATTTTTCAATCTTGTGTCCTTCAGAGGAAGCTAAAACTCGAACGTCAGCCTTGATATTCTTGCTATGAAGGTTTGTACCTAAGTAAGCATTGATTGCATAGGTTTTATCTTTTTCCAGACCAAGAATTGTTCCTGATGGAGAGACGTTTCCTGAACGAAGTGGAGTGTTACCAATGCTATCAATAATAATTTGACCATTGGCTGTAATATCTTGTAGTTGTTTAGCATCGCTATTAGGATCAACTGTCAGAGCAGAATCACGAATATCTAAAGTGAATCTCCCTGTACTCTTATTCTCTTTCAATTTTGAAATCCCAATGCTGTACCCTAAGTCGTAGTATCGTTCAATATTTAATCGAGTAATTAACTTATTAGAAGAGTGAAAAACAATTTTTTCTCCACGTCTCATGACAGGGATATTGTTAAGGTCATTCTTTAGCCAAATAACACGTTCAGGATTTCCTTTTGTGGAAGTATTTAATGAACCTGACGAAGATTCTTTAAAAGAACGATCTCCTAAGTAAAGTTTTCCATATTCTTTGCCGTTGAATGTGTAATAAGAATCTTCTTCTAAGTTATTCACGTCTTTTTCAAATTTAACACCTGAAGTTGAAACAGCTTCTTTTCTATCAAATAAAGAACAAGCTGATAAACTCACTAAAGCAAAACCTAGTAACAAACTCTTTGTTACTAAATTTAGTTTTTTATTCTTCATGGATTAAACCCTTTCTTTTTTATCTATTTTTTACATATTATTAGTATGCCACAAAAAACCTTGAAAATCGGGTTTTACACAAAAAAAGTGTAGAGATTTCTACACTTTCTTTTTCATTTTTTTATCTATTGGCAGCTTTGTTTGCTAATTTTTTTGAGCTAGTGGAGATAAAAACAATAGAATTTTCTTCAATTTCAAAATCATCTAAAAATTACTTGAGGGGTCACTTCAACAGTGCCATTATTTTTTTCGCCCAGTAATTATTTTTTTAATTTGACCATACAATGTTAGAGTGCATGGAGAATTTACCTCTCTAGCTAAATCAACCAAGTCAAATCCGATAGCACTTGAAGAATCTGAAACAAATTTAATTCCGTTACTCTTCATTTCTTTAACGTAAGTTCCCTTAACTGGAATAACTTTAAATCCTGTAACTTTAAAGTTTAAATCTTCGTTACCTTTTCCTAGTGGTTGAAATTTTTTTCATTTTACCTCGATAGCTTTAGCTAATAAATGATTTGGAATTTCAATGTCGTAGTAATAAGTAGTTTTCTCTTCAGCATTTTCGATGTGCGGTACTGTTGCTTGCAAAGCTTTAACCATATCATCGAATTTATCTTTTTCAATGGTTGCACCAGCAGCTCCAGCATGACCCCCAACATGAACAAAGTAGTTGGAAACCATATCTAAATGCTCTTTAATATTAAAACCTTCTGGAGCGCGGAATGATCCTTTTACAGTACCATTTGGACCGTCACTAAATACTCCAGCAGGGGCTTGGTATTTTTCTTGTAATTTTCCAGCTAAAATACCAACTATACCAACTTTAACATTAGGGACATAAATGACGATAGGATAGCCAGGACCGTTAGGCATATTCTGAATGGTTTCTTCTAAAATTTGCAGTCCAGCGTCCTTTTCAATTTTACGTCGTTCATTATACTCCACTAGGAGATTAGAAAGTTGTAAACATTCTTCATAATCATCAGAAATAAGTAATTGAACTCCAATCTTAGCAGCGCCATCTTCAAGACGCTCTAAGGCGTTGATACAAGGTCCAAATTTAAAACCAACAGCCGTTCCATCCCAATGAGCAATGCCTAGTGTTTTAGCCATTGCTGAAAAGGCTGGGATATTGTAATCTAAATGCTCGTTAAGAATTTTTAATCCTTGATAAGCAATGACATAATTTTCTTCTACTAAATCCATGACATCACAATAAGTACCGACCATTGCTAGTGGGCGAAGTAGTGCAAGTTTTTGCTTGTCTTCTAGAAGATTAGACATTACTTTAAAGGCGACCCCTGCACCACAACATCCATTAAAATCAGCAGAATTTGGGATAGCATTGGCGTTGATTACGATGTCAGCTTTAGGCAAAATTACTTGACCATTTTCTTCATAAGGTTCGTGGTGGTCTGTGACAATAACGGTGAAACCTAAATCTTTAGCATAATTGATAGCTTCAACTGCGGCTGTTCCGTTATCAACTGTAAGAATTACACAATCATCTGGAGTTGCGTTTGTGATGAAAGATAATTGACTACATCATTAACCATTCGCTTATTTGCACCAAAACCCTCCACTCTATGAGGGATTAGATAATTCACGTTTTTAAATCCTGCCCATTTTAAGCCTCTGTAATAAATGCCAACTCCTGTAATTCCGTCAGCATCATAATCTCCAAAAAAATAAAAAAACATATTTATCTTGAAAAATTCTTTAAGATTTTAACAGATTCATTTATTCCTTTTTATCCAGTATTCTTTATTAGTCACTTTTTTTAAACCAAGCGTTAATATCTTCGGTAGAATGAACTCCAAGGTTTCTTAAATGACAATCTTGTATTTTAGTTAAATTATCTCTTTTTACATGCTCAAGATACTTAGGCATTTTTCCTCCTTTTAATATCGGTTATCCGATATTGTCTATTTTAATTATAGCGCAATACCGATATTTTGTCAATCAAAAAAACAAAAAAAGAGCTAAAAATAGCTCTTTTCTTTTTATTCTTGTATTTGATATTAGAGATATTAGAACGGAAGTTCTTCATCGCTAATATCAATAGGAACATCTCACCTATTGCAAATGTACCACCAGGTACAAATCCGTGTGCTTGTTGTTGGTATTGACCTTGTTGAGCAGCAACATCTACATAACCTTGTGCAACTTGCGCTTGAGGTTGTTGTTGATACTGTTGCTGTTGTTGGAATTGCGGCTGCTGTTGTTGAACTGGTTGTTGATAACCTTGCTGAACAAACTGTCCATTCTGTCCATTCACTTGAGTGCCTTGAGTATCCATTTGAGCAGAAGCACCCTGAGTTTCAACATTATCTGCGACAGCTTTACGTTGTGCAAATGTAATTTCACTTACAATAATGTCTGTATTGTAGTGAGTTTTAGTTGAACCATCAGGCTGTGTCGCCTCGTGTTTGCTGGTATGGATACGACCTTGCACCATAACGGCATCACCTTTTTTGAAGTATTTGCTCATGAACTCGGCACGCCCATTAAAGGCTACCAAGTTAAAGAACGAGCTTTCTCGCTCTTTTTTATGAGCGTTGTAAATGGAGTTGCCAATGCTCATGCGAGCATGTTTAACTTCCCCCTTTTCCCCAAAGGTTGGGTCATTTGCGACATGACCGTAGAGGGTGACACTATTGAAATTGGAGAGGAATTTATCTCCAAACATCACGTCCTCTCCTCGTAATTTAACGCGAGAAAGAGTGCGTCCATCGTCTGTGTTGAACTTTTCATCAACAAGCATACCGATGACACCTAAAGACGAGCCTTTAAGGTGTTTTCCAGCGTCAATTACACGCTTGGCAACGTATCCAACTAGTTGAACCGTCACAAATGACGGTGGAGTATTTTCACCACCACCGTTTAAAGCAATGGTTGCTTCTAAAATTTTAAAAGGTGTACCATCCTTTAGGGTAGAAGTTGTATCTACCACTTTAGCATCAGCAACCAAGTTGCCTGCTACCACTACATTGTTTGTAAATTGTGTCATTGTTTTTTTCCTCCTCTAATGACATTTTTTTTATTTTTTTTAAGAAATAATAAAAAAAGAATAATGTCATTATTTCATTACTCTATTTTTTTCAATTAGTTCTCAGTAATTAGTATGCCATAAATTTTAAAAATAAAAAAATAAAACTTTTTTTCAATTTGATTTTTTTGTGAGTGTTTTAGATAAAAATAAATAATAGATAAAAATTCTAGAAAGAGATATTAAAAAAATGGGAGTAGAAGTTGCTATCAGAAATTATGAAGATGCCTTAATTGGACGTAGAAGGTTTTTCACTAAAAAAATTCCAGGTTATTTAGATAGAAAACCAACAAGGGAAAAAGGGGACTTTTGAAGATTTAGAGCGTATGCGTGACATCCAAGCATCTAAAGAAAAATGATGCCTTAGCTGTTGTTCGATATGCAGTGACAAATATTTTAGGTTGGACTCCACAAGAAGCTTTTATTTTTTTAATAAAGAAACTATGCAAAAAAATTAAAAGCTAGATCAAGCTTGTAAATATATTCAGTTTCCTAGAGATTTAAGCCCTAATTCTGATTATTGGTGGATTATTTATAAAGCTTTTCCAACTCAAGTGTCTTATGATCCTTATCAACGGGTATTAAATTTATATCAACGATTATTGAAAGGTGAAATTAAGCATTTCCCTCGAAATGTATTTGACGGGGCAGAAGGGACTGAACATTTAAACTCCCTCCTTCATTATTTTATCACAGAAAACATTCCAGCAAATACAATTGAAGATTTGTATGATGCGTTTGGGCATACTGCAAAATATTGTGAAAAGAATTAAAAAAAGCAAAACTATTTTATGTGTATAAGAGCAAATTTTATAGTCCTTTAGATTGGTTACACAATTCGCTAGAAGAAGAAAGTAATAGTTTGTATTATCACTACCAACAGTATATGGAAGTTTTTGATAAAACGTCGCAAGACATGAAAAAAAGAAAGAAAAAAACAAAAAAAGCTTAGAGAAGATCTAAGCTTTTATTTATTTTTTTCCTTTTTAAGCTCTTTGCATAAATCCCACTTCTTAGATAGTTAGGATATAAGCGGTAAGCATGATTTTGAACAGAAAACTTTTTTTGATTGAAGTTTTCTTTCTTTTATAATAAACTTGATTTAGTTATAAAAAGTTTATTAAATAAGGATGAATAGATAATAAAAACAAAAAAATCTTATAAATTCCGTCTTTATCCTAACCTCGAACAAAGGATTTTCTTCGAGAAAAACCTTTGGGTGTTCACGATTTATTTGGAATCAAATGTTAGCAGATAGGATGGCTCATTATGAGGAGACTGGTGAATCTTTAAAGAATACCCCTGCTCAGTATAAGAAAGAGTTTCCTTGGTTGAGAGAAGTGGATAGTTTAGCTTTAGCCAACGCCCAACTAAACTTGAATAAAGCCTATAAATCCTTCTTCCAGTCAGGATTCGGCTTTCCACGATTCAAGTCTAAGAAAACTGCACAATCTTATCAAACCAATAATCAAAAGGGAACGATTGCCCTCTTAGATGGGAAAATCAAACTCCCAAAAGTTGGCTGGGTAAAAGTGAAAGCTCATCGCCAACCAAAAGGTTTGATTAAGAGTGCCACTATTTCAAAGACAGCGACAGGCAAGTATTTCATCTCTATCCTCTGTGAAGAAGAGATTATTCCACTCCCCAAAACTGATTCAAACCTTGGAATTGATTTAGGCTTAGAGAACTTTGCCATTCTTTCAACTGGAGAGAAAATTGGTAATCCTAAATTCCTTACCTCTTTGTCTAAGAAGTTAGCCAAAGAACAGAAGGTCTTATCTAGGCGAGGACTTTTTGCCAAGAAAAAAAGGGTGTCAAACTCTCTGAGTCCTCCAACTATCAAAAAAATAGAAGTTAAAAGTAGCTCGGCTTCATGAGAAGATTGTTCATCAAAGAAAAGATTTTCTACACAAACTCAGTACAAACCTCATCAAAAACCACGATGTGATTTGTATCGAGGATTTAGCGAGTCGAAATCTTATGAAGAACCACCACTTAGAAAGAGCCATTGGGGATGTCTCTTGGTCGGAATTTGTCCGTCAGCTTCGCTACAAGGCAGACTGGTATGGGAAGAAAATTGTAACTATCAACCGTTGGTTTCCCTCTTCTCAGCTCTGTTCTTCTTGTGGGGTGAACTCAGGGAAGAAAGCTCTTTCTATCCGAGAGTGGACTTGTGAACATTGTCATGCTCATCATGACCGTGACATCAATGCTAGTCTCAACATCCTCAAAGAAGGTTTAAGCCTAGCTTAACTAAATATTCGAACCGTAGGAACTACGGAGATAGCTTAGTCCACTTGTGTAACCTCTGGAGGCTAGACACCTAATCTCTAAGTCAGCACATTACCCAAGAAACTCCTCCCTCTTAATTAATGTAGGGAGGGGTAGTTCACAGTATAAATAAAAAGATGTTTTTCACTTTTTTTGTTTAATATCAATAATAAATATTGACTTTTCAAAAAAATATAATACAATCTTATTAAGAAACAAAAGAAAGTGAGATATAGGTATGAGTTTTCTAGAAACATTAAAAAGAAATCAGAAAAAGAAAAATCGCAAGGTCACGCGCGAAATGGATAAAAACATCTCGCATGTTAGCCTCGCACAAATAATAAAAAAATAAGAAGCTCTCGGAAAAATACGGGGGCTTTTTTTAGGAAATAAACGAAATTAGTTAAATTTGTGGCATACTAATATTATAAATAAAAAAATAAGAAGTAGGTGAATAATGCTTGAAATAAAAAGGGATGCCTTCTTACATCAAGGATGCTGAAGTAAAAAAAGAATTTTAACCAATCACATCAATAAAAATGCTACGAACTTGCATTGTTTATATTGGAGCATTAACTGACCAATCTAAAGGTAAATCATTTTTGGTCAAAAAGAAAAACAAAAAAAGAATTAAGAAAGAAAAATTTGTTCCAAGAGAATTACTGATGACAAAGAACGAAAAAGAAATTATTCTTTCTTTAATTAGAAAAAAATCTATTCTAAAAAAATATAGAAGAACTAACGATTGAAGAAAAAGTTTGTTCTATCAAAAAGCTTGTTATGAAGCTATCCTTGTCGAAGAAAATATGATTGATAAATTGGTCATTCGCGACGATTTAAAACTCGAAGGTTGGATGTGGGGACGATATATGGTTGAAGATACTGACGAACGACGTAAAATCTTAAAACATTTGAAAAAAATGAAAGTCAGTTTTAAAGATTACCCTAAAGAAATTTTTATCAGAAAAAAACCCATTCAAGTACGAGAACGAATTTTTAGACGTTATTGGTCAGACAAACATGTTAATCTTTGAATATCCGACTGCTATCAATTTAGTATTCAATCCAATGGAATATGAAATGCTTGTAGGTGTTCAAGTTGAGGAGGGGAAAAATAATGACAAAGAAGAAATTGTTTAATTCTTTTTTATTGCTATGTTCTTTATTTTTAGTTAGCGGAGTTCTTCTTAATATTAAAACAACTTTAGCCCAAGAACCCCAAAGAGCTTTTGTTTGTTGGGGATGATACATTACAAGAGTTATCTGTTATCACAAAAGATAGCTCTCGTTTTCAGTGGTTTTACGAAAAACGAAAAGGTTTAACATGGGTTAGAACTCAGGAGAAAGAGTTTCTTAAAAAAACGAAGCAAGGAGATGTCATTGTCTTTTCTTTTGGTCTTGGAGAAGTTTCTAACTACAATAGAACGAGCGAATACATTTCTTATTTTAATAAGTTTGCCAAAGATCATGGCAGAAAGTACAAAATTTACGTCAAAAGCATTGACCCTGTTGATGAGTCTAAATATGGTATTAAAGTAAACGATAAGATAAGAGCATGGAATGAACAAATTCAAAAAAACATTAGTGGAAACATTACTTATATAGACACTTATGCTGGAATGGGCGGAGATTACTCTACGCTATCTAATGGTTATCACTATGATGGAGCTAGTAGTCAACGTTTGTTTGATTACATTTTAAAATCTATTGGCATGCCGAGTGATCAAGAATTGCGAGAACGCGAAGCAAATTCTAAAGACCTCACTGAAGGAGGTGTCAATACTTGGGGGAGAGATAAGTATGGAGAGAGTGTTTTTTATGATGAAAACGGAGCTATCGTAAAAAACACTTTGAAAGACATCAATGGAGCTACTTATTTCTTTGATAAAGAAGGTCACTATGTCAAAGGCATCTACGAATTTGAAAGTTACACAGCTTTCTTTAATGAAGTGGGTATTATGACGAAAGGCAAAACTGCTAAAGTCGATAAAGAGCATTTAATGCTTTTTGACGATAATGGACATCAGGTAAAAGATAAGTGGCAAGAACTTAATGGCAAGCGATACTATATAGATGATAACGGCTATGCTCTAGTAGGTTGGTGGACTTTAGGAACAACCGATTATTATTTTACTGAAGATGGAAGTGTTGCCAGAGGTATCACTCCTATAAATGGAGATATTTATTGGTTTAATGATGATGGTTCAGCAAGAGTTGGCTGGTTTGAAGAAGGAAGTGATAAATACTACTTCGGAGAAGGGGGTAAAATGGTCACTGGCGAACAAAAAATCGCTGGGAAGTATTACCACTTCAAGAGTGACGGTCAAATGGCAACAGGTTGGGTTAAAAAAGAAGATGGTCACTATTATTATGACTTAAAAACTGGGGTTGCTGCTGAAGGGAAAGTGGAAATTGACGGAAAGATTTATTTCTTCTCTGAAAAAGGGGAATTGCAACACGGCTGGATTGAACTCAATGATTCTTATTATTTCTATAAGGAAGATGGGACATTTTATTCTGGCAGAGCTAAGATAGGAGAGTACGAATACTTCTTTGATACAGAAGGTAAGATGCTGACGGGTTGGCAAGGAGAAGGAAAAGAAAAACGCTATTTCGATGAAGAAACTGGCAGAATGGCGGTTGGATGGAAGAAATCAATGGAGATGACTATTATTTCAAAGAAGATGGAAGTTTCTACAATGGACTACACTTAGTCGATGGTTCATACAGGTGGTTTAGCGAGGGAGTTGCTGTATTTGGCATCCCTGCCATCCTAGTAAATCTAGTTATCTTTGCGATTGTTGTAGGAATCCTTTGGGTTCTATACATTAAAAACAAAATCGTTGTAGATAATTTTGTTCAAAAAATAATTGAGAAAAATTACTGATAGAGTTTAAGAAAAAAAGTAAGGTGCAAAACCTTTCTTTTTTTGTTGAAAAAAATAATTGTAAAATGCTATAATTGATATAATCAATAATATCACCAATTTTTAAAAAAGCTGATTTTTTCAAAATCAAAACATGGAAACGGAGGGATATTTGTGACAAATCGAGAAAAAATTGAAAAATTACAAGAAATTATTCGTGAGGGGATTGGCGACAGAGCAAAAGGGGTATTTGCTTTAGAAATAGGCGTAACTCCTGAGCATTTCAGTAGATTGATGAAAAGGGGATACGAGCTAATCCCAAATGAAAAAACGGTAATTGCTTTAGCAAAGGCTTTACCAAATGTCACTAAAGAAGAATTATTTTCCCTTTTGGAGATTACTCCAACATTTAATATTGACAATAAACGTCCTGCTGAAATCTGTAATGATATTTATTTAGAGTTAAGAGATGATAGCGAACGCATCTTACGCAACAACAGGTTGTATGAGAACGTTCTTGAATTTATTAGTATTTTGATGAATCTCAGCTCTTTCCCACATGTTCAAGTTAGTAACAGCATCATCAACACTCAAGATACTCCCAATTTCTTACGTTCTTGCTTAATAGAATTAGATTATGTAGTAAACGATGTTAAGTTCACATTTAGCTTTATTGTTAGCTATTACGACATTGCGCGAGGTGATAAAGATAAACCTCATAGAGCTTTAATAGATCGTCTATTGTTTAATAAAGAACAAATAGCTTGTCTAAATTACAAAGTAGAAGGGAATATCAATAGCCCTTATGTGTGTTCTTTTGCCAAACTTATTTCAGACGAAACGGATGATTCAGAAACGATCACGACTATTGATTATGGAATTGGATTTAGAATTACAAATGGAAATTCTGATGCTATTTCTGAATTTATCAAGTCTAATCATTATCTTTTACAAGGAAGAGAAGATGAACTAAAAAGATGTTTACGAAAAAAATTGCCTATATCATGAGCGAGAAGACTAAAATTCCATTCACATTCTATAAAGGGGCAGATTTTGCATCTATCTATTCAGCAAGTTTAGAATTGAATAGCATGACTAAAAAAATTGTTGAAAAGTACGCTAAACAACTAGGAATTACAAAATATGGAAAAAAATCCATGTTTTAAAAAGAAGAAAAAAATTGAAGAAGATGAACTATTTGATGTAGAGGAATAAAGATGGATAAACAACTTTTTGTCTATTGTATTCTCCGTCTTAATTGGAATCTTCTTAATGAACGCTCAAATGTTAAAAAAAGACATTTAGAGAAAAAAATATGGTTGTTTATTAAATCATATCATTGTATCTTTAATTGTATTATTAACATTTTTTTAACTTGTATGGTCTGGTTTTGTAAAAAAATAAAGTAAAAAAACAAAGAAAGAAATGAGGAAAAAGAATATGTTTGAATTTTTTTACTTGACAAATTTTTTTTGGATTTAATTACGATGCTATTGCAGTATTGATTGGAGTACCTTTAGTATTATTTACTATTTTATTGATTATTCATATCTGTATTTTTTTGCAAAAATGCTACATGAAAAAAATTTCAGACCCAAAAGGGTTTAAACACAGAAGTCTTGAAATTTTTCCCAATTTTTACAGGGCTGATTTTTATCAATCATCCTGACTAGTTTTTCTTTCAATTTTAATGATGTGGAACATTGGTCAATCTAACTTACAAAAAAAGAAAGTTTAGCAAATGATACTGTTAGCACACATTATAAAAATAAATAAAGTTGGAAACAACCTTGTTTTTTTCAAAGAAAAGATAAGGCTAGTTATTTAGTTGAATCGAAATCCGTTGAGATAAAAAGAAGAGAATGAGAAAGAATATATTTTTTTAGTTGATAATAAAAATTTATAAAAATCAATAAAGAAGACGTACAATAAAAAAAGACCTAGATTTTTTTATCTAGGTTTTTTTCTTTACCATTCAGCAACATCAAGATTCGCTAATCTCGTCTTTTTCTTTTTTTCTTCTTGCATCTGAGCATAATGTTTAGCAGTTACAACTGGAGAGGCATGTCCTAACTGCTTAGAAACTAACAAAATATCCTCTGTTTGCGAAAGAAGGCGAGTTGCAGCAGTAGAACGAAGTTTGTGAGGTGTAATAGCATCCTTGTTTTTTATATCAGGCAAGTAAGCTAATACTTTCTCTTTAATAATCAATTCAACAGACCTTGTTGAGAGACGTTTTCCTCTTGATGATAAGAACAGAGCCTCTTCCCCACGCCCAGGATTGAAGTTTGAACGTCCAGCATTTCTAATGATATAACAAAGCTGTTCAATGTTTAATTTAAACTCTTCGCCATTATCGCTAAAGGTGTTAGCAGCCAGTTCAACAACATTTGGTTTAAAAGCATTGTTATAGCAGAAACGGACAGCATCTTCTGGAAGTTGCTTAAATAATTCGTCTGGTACATCTAAACCATTTATATAACTTTGAAGAGCCTCTTTAACTTCTTTCCCAAAATATACCTTTTCAAGAGACATTTGCTTTCCTTTACGAACCACAGTGATGTAGTTGTCTTCAAAATCAATATCTGAAATATCAATCCCAACTAATTCTGAAATACGAAGTCCTGTACCTAAAAAGAGAATAACAATCGCATAGTCCCTTTGAACATTGCGTTCTTTCAAGATAGCTTCTTCTGGAGTTAAATCAACAGGTATATTCTCATAAATAGGTTCGCCATCTTTAGTGAATTTTCCTGTTTTTTCTTTTTGTAATTTCTTGCTATTGATCAAGATACCTTCTAACAATATTTTTGTCTGTTCTGAAGTTAGATAAACAATTTCCTTTGACTCGGCTTTTGGATAGGCGTAATCTCTTAAAGGATTGTGATTCATGTTGCGATAAGCATTAAAATACTTATAAAGCGTTGCTAGTGACGATAATCTACGCTTAATGGAAGTGTTTGATAAGTTAGCCACCTTTCCTAAATAACGCTCATATTCTTTGATTTGAGCTGTTTCTAAACTAGACCAAAACGAATCATCCACATCTGTCAATTCTATGTCAGTTAATAGTGAAGTATTCTCTTTTACATAGTTTAAAAACTGACCAATATCTCTAACGTAGGATAGTAGAGTATTATCAGATTTAGAAACTTCATTCACGCGCACAAAAGAGGCAATTTCTTCTGGCAGATTGTCTAAAAGATTATTGATTAGTTTATCGTTTTTTCGTTGCGTTTCTCTGCGATAATCTAAAGCCATATCATCCTCCTTTACTTTGGTTTGTAATAAATTTCTTCAGGGAGAGTCTTTTTAACTTCAGGGTAATGCAAGATATGAACCCCATTTTCATGGAGGGCTTTTGCTACTTCAGGATAGAAGTCGTTGATATAATGTTCTCCCTCATATTCCATTATATAGACATCTTCAAGATTAAGATTTGGAACTTTATATCCTTTAATTAGTTTCAGCAACTCAGTTCCATGCTGGATTATATCATCATAATACTTTTCTGTAATTGAATCCTCAGTCAAAAGCATGTGAAGATAACCTTGATGGATAAATAGATGGCACTCTTTACAGATGCCAACAAATCGTTCAAAAGTATATAGATGTTTATTGTGATCTACATAATAAACTTCATGGGTGTGAATCCAATCTTGTGTCCTCATAGTGTGAGCTACATAACGACCACAAATTTCGCAATGGTGGTCAGCACGAGCCTGAACCTCAGCTTTAACTTTTTTAAAAGCAGCTTCGCCCATGATTTCTCTAGGGGCAACTCCAAAAATTGTATAATGGAGAATTGGCTTTGCTAATAAAGGAATGTTCTCAAATACTGGGTTTGTAAAATACATGTCATTGTTCTCCTTTAAGATAAGATTCTAATTCATCTAACTCCTCATCAGTCAACCCAAGAGTAGTAGAAGGGATAATTGTTTTGATTGCAGGGGCTTGCCCTTTTAATTCATTATACGCACCACCAACTCTTAACATATCGTCACAAAGATAACGAGAGCATCAGGGTGTTCGTTTACAAAATTAACAACCCCAACTGTTTTGGACCATTCATTTGATCTATCAACTTTAGTATTTACATCTAGCCATCCCCAGTTCACATCCACCAATAGATTTAAACATAGAGAATCATCTGCACGAAGGCTTGCCCATAAAACTGTGGCATTATACTTCTCAGATAGCTCTTTAATCCGTCGGAGAGTAGATAACTTGATGTGAGCTAAGACTTTATCAACCCAAACGAAATTGTCTGGGTTTTCCAATCTTTCTAAAAGAGGGACTTCATCTGTTCCAACAGTACCATTTACATCAAGTAAAAATATACTTATTTATTAGTTTTTTTCCTTCCTGTGTATTTAAAGATTGGTTGAGGGGAGTCAGAAGGAGTAGTTTCTTTGAACAATTTGCTACTTTTAAGAGCATTGATTACAAAAAGCTATATTCTTTTGAAAAATATTCTCCTTTTCCGTAGACAACATTTGTTCTAAACCCACCTTCTGATAATTTATCCATGACGCAACAAACCATATCAGCATCTTCATGTGGGTTTATGCTTGCAGGCATTTTTCCCATATTGCCATAGATAATAATCAATAACGCAATTTGTTATTAGAGTCTGTTTATCATTCATTAAAAAATATCCTTTTTATAGCTGGCAACTTTTCTAAAAGATTCTTTTTCAGAAAAAGAAAAGGTTGCATCTAACATTTTTTGACAAATTTGCTTTACGTCTTTAATAACAAAAGGGATATTTGTAACCGTTTCTAGTTCAAAACTTGCAGTAGGTTTTGAAATGATAACTGGTAAACAAGAAGTATGAGAAGTTTTGTTTTTGCAACTAATAATAAAATCTCTATCACAGGAAATTCTCATGACAGTATAATCCGCTTTGTTCTTTTTGAGTAAAATTTTAAAATTGTTAGAGCAATATCTTACAACAGCAACATAAAGTTGTTCATCCCCTGCACTGCAATCTTCTATTTTTAATACAGTAAAACCTTTATCTTCAGCAAAAAGAGTTGCGACGACATCAAATTCTTTACTAGAAATCATATTTGTCACACCTTTTTAATGATATATTTGCTGGTATAAGAACCATAGTCAATAACCGTTGCGTCTTCTTTAGTAATCGTGCGAAAATAAGGAGCAACAATCCCTTTAGTTTTTTTAAATCTTTTCTCATGACTTCTATTAGTTGGTCATGGTCTTCCCCATTTGCTATCCGAGTTGACCAACCTCTATTTTTTTAAACGTTTGTCCTTGAACAAATAAAAGTTCATACATAATTTTCTCACTTTCCTATTCAAAAGATTTGATTTAGTTTTCTAACAAATCAATAATATCAGTCTTTTTCCAAATATTTTCTGAAGCAGTTGGAACTTTTTGAATGTCATCCCACTCACTAAAAAGGGATGACATAAAGACCAAATTTTTCTACTTCTTCTTTATCATTGTTTACATAAATATATTTATGTTTAGAATCAGGTTTTTGTGTATCAATTGTTTCCATAACATTGATTAACTCCTCCCTAGACTCTTCAAGCTTCTCTATTTCATCTGAAGTTTCTGCGTGTTGATGATAAAGTTTCAGATAGTTATTACTGTGAGCAAATAGTAAAACAGCAGCTTTTTCTCTTGGAAGCGGAATTAAATTAACAAATGTAGTAGGAGTAGAAGGTTCATCAGATTCAGACAATGAACTGAGTTTTTCAAGTCTGTCAAGTATTTCGGAATCAATCTCAGATTCTATTTGTTCTAGCATAAAGATTCTAATAACACGTTCATTTGGGTAGTCCAATAAATGTTTTTTTCTTGAACTTTATTGGGAAAATGTAATTCAAAAATCCAATAATACAAAGAAAACAGGAAAACAAGAAAATACATAAAAGAATAACAGAGGGTTAGTAAACTCTTTGGGTAAAAAGCCAAAAATGATTGGAGGAATTAGTGCATTTGAGACAGCATAAGCTGCATAAACAACTGGGATAAATAATTTCCGATAAAGGCTTGAATAAGTTGAGTATGCTTGAATAAAGCCTACTCTTTTAAGATTTTTTGATACAAGATTAAAAGTCAATGCTAACCACAAAGCTAGTATAATAAGTTTAATAGTTAATCCGTTCATATTTTTTTCCTTTCTTTAGAGGGAATTTTCTAAGGTGTAAAGTTTCCTTGCATCCCTTGCTGCCGAGCGAGCAAATGATTCTAATAATAAAGTTTGAGTTCCAATTGGAAGTTTTCTTTTTTTGCATTTTTTGACAATTTGAAGCCTGTCAGTGTCATCAACAGTTATCACTCCAATAGAGTGATTTTCTAATTTTCCTAAGAACCAACGTTGTGATTCAACTTGTCTATACAAATCACTAGGTAGAACTAAAAAGTTCCTGTGTCCTAGAAAACTAAGGCGTGCAGAAGATTTTAGATCATCCATTGAAGACTTGATCTCGTAGCAAGTAATCTCACCATCGGATGTGATTGTCATGTAATCTACAAACTCTTCCTCTCCTGTAAGAAACTCTCTTGTTTTGAGAGTACCCATCTTGACTTCACGACACCCACTAACACCTATTTTGTCAGTATATTTAAAGATAAGATATTCGATTTTTTTAGTTAGATTAGATTTCATTGTTCTTGATAAGCCTCCCAAATATCCCACACTTCGTCAGTAAGAGTAGGTGGAGAAACCTCTTTTAAATCTTCTTCGTCGAAATGATAGATCATAAATTTTTCATAATCAGCAAGAGAAGTAGCTGTAATAAAGAAACAATCATACATCTCGTTTGATAAAGCATCTTCAAACATTTGTAATCTTGAGAGATTAGGGATAGCATCCTCATGTTCTTTTAGTAAAGAAATGATATGAGGCAAACTTTCTTTTTGAACGATGTATCCATCAAAAGTAGAAAGTAGTACCATATATTCTGAAGGAGCATCCATATCCTTTTTCTCTAAATCCCAGCATTTTGGTTTGGTTAGACTGGGAAACGTTCCAAAATATTTCTGCTCAAAATAATTCCATGCAGGAAAACAGGCTAAGTGACTGTTTTGATATGTTTTTTTAGTTCAATAAGTTCGTTTTTTTGGAATTAACTCCATAAAGTGTTGAATAAGACATGTTATTTTTTTTCCTTTCTTTGTAGGGGATTCTTTGTATCGAACTTTATTTTTTTATTCGAGAGGATTTGTAGCGTTTATCCTCGAATCCGATTACTTTTTCAAAGCAGTTTAATGCTTGATCTGGATCTAATTTTAGACTTCTATATTTTTGAATTTCAATTCTAAAAAGGCTGGTGTCGATATAAGCTTCAAGCAAAACATTGTTAATTGGAATTATTTTCTTCCTATCTGTAACTTTTAACCAAAAAAATCTCCTTTTATTTGGATAGCCTAAACGGTCAGTATCAGTTGTTAAGTAAATATTGTACTTATCAGTTGCAGCGGATACTGTGTAAGCAGAATCAATTTCGCGCGCTTTCTTGAAAAATTTCTATAACTTCTTCATTTTTTTAATAAAAGCAACTGCCTTTCTTTTTAAAAAAGAGTAGCGTTATTTATTTCCTCATCGTTCATTTTATCTAAAAGAGTATTCATAGTTTTGTACCTTTCTTTTTTTATATTTACTTTATTATAACAAAGTAGCAGTGTAAAATCAAGTATAATTTCGCATAACTATAATTATGCGAAGTATATAGTAGTTTAAAAGCGCTATTAAAAATAGCGCTTTGCTTTGTGATTGATTTTATTTTAGCTGTGATACGCTTTTGTATCACGGTAACAATATTTGCTTTTTGAGATTTTTTTGCAATATCATTTACTTTTTTTGAGCATCTGCTACAAACCTCTGTATTTCTTTTTGTAAATGGATGCTCATTGTTTGATAAATCATCTCCATATATCCTCTGATTCATAATGTTTTCCTTCTTTTTATTACAGTAAAAATCTATTTAATAAGGCAATTTTTTTCCCAATCTTTCTTTGTCTTTAATTTTGCAGCTATTCCAAATATTTTACTAGTGCTAATCCCAGGGAATAAAATGGATTTCTTGGTTTTTTGAGTAATTTCCCAGTCTTTTTTTGTTTTTAGACCAAACTCGTAAGCATATTTATATTTAGGATAACAACGAATGATTTCTTTAAGAGCTATTTTTGTAAAGTTCATCAAAAATAGGATAACGAATAATCTTTATTGCTAGATGCGTAAAAAAACACCTTTCATCATAATCAATTACCATGTGGCGCAGATAGTTAACAATTAGACGTGCTATACGATTTTTCTTTATTTTCAGGATATTTTTTTTAAATGCTACTCTTAAATACAATGAATAAGGACCATTCATCTTCGGGTCTGTTGAAATGTATTTAGCATGCTCTAAAGCCAGTCTTTTTAGCATTGTGTGTTTCATAAAAATTTTTGATTCAAAAAGTTTTCTAAAAGATTTTCTAGCTTTTTTTCTAATTCTTTCTTATCGAAATTATTTAAAAAAATTTTCTTCTAGAAGTTTTTTTCTTATCCCTTTAATATTTGGTCTGATTTTAGCTCCATATCCTGTTCTTTTTAATGGACAAAATTTTTGTCTTTGTCCTTGTTGAATTTATTTTTTTAATTCCTTTTTTTGGTCTTTCATGGAATACCTTTTATTCTTTCGATAATTTCATTTATTTATTCTTTTTATTGACATCTTATAAAAACGTGGTATAACACAAGAGGTCGGCTAACATAGCTCTAACGAGCGTTGGAAAATATCTCTATATTTGCCTCGATGAAGACCTTCGGTATTGCTACCGAGGGTCTTTTGGTTTTCCTTTCAATCAAACCAAAAAACTAAGCGGACAGTATTTTTATCTAAAGAATTGTAGTCGTCATCAACGATTTCAAAACATAGCTCGTTAATTCTTCGATAGAGGTTTTGTATTGAGGCGACAGCAGCAATTGTTGCTAAGTCTTTGCTGTGCATATTTGTAAATAGATACTCTTCTAATTCATTGTAAGAAATATTTCCAAAACCAAATTGATCCGAGTTGCGTTGGTCAATTTTCTCTTTTAGAATATCTGAAACATCTTCAGGTAAACCTCTGTTCTCTTGAATGTAAGGGATAGAACTAACATTTTCAATATTTGCTAAGGCTGAAAAAAGAGCATAATCCCTTCTTACAGTGAACTCTTTTACATCTCTTACTTTTTCAGGATTTTTGTAATCAACATATCTAGGGTTTGCAACAAACCAATTCCCTTCAATATCTTTGCCTTCAATCCACATGTGAATGTCAATCCCCATCAAATTTACTCCTTCTATTCTTTTAGTTCGATTATAACATAACACTATGTAATGAACAAGTAAAAATAACTTGCTTGCAAATTTCTTCTTCTTTTGCTAACATGTTGTTAAAGTATCTAAAGCAGATAGGAGTTTTTATGAACCACAACAAACAAATATTGCGACTAGAGGTTAAGCATTATGACATTGCTGAAGATGGCACAACAATAATAGAAATCTCTATTCATAATTACAAAGAAATTATAAAAAAAGAAGAACATGAAAGTTCTCTTACATCACCATTTGACAAGCAAACTTATTTATTAGATGCGCTTCTTCTATCGATTTATTCAAAGGTTTATTCGGAAAGGACAGCTAGTAAGCAACCTTTCTTTATGCCTCTTGAAATTTCATGTTCAGAGAGGGACTTACAACAAATCCAGGAGTTTGTTGAAAATGCAGGGAATGAAGATTCATTCAAATTTGTATTCGAAGATAAAGATGAGAATGAAGAAAAAGAAATTCTTTACAAATTGACAAACGAGAAAAAATTATTGCGAAAAGGATTTTTGAATTTACATAGCACTTCTGATGAATTTGAAGGAGATTTCTTCTCTGTAAAAGCCCTTACTTTTTCAACTCCTATTCCTGAAGATGAAAGGTATCCAGAAGGTTTTAATCGAGAAGATATTATTGAGGTAGAGGATATTCGTGAAGTTACAATCCCTTATGTAAATATTTATTAGTTTGAAAAGAGGTTTTTTTCCTCTTTTTTTGTAAAAAAACGACTTTTTTTCATTTTTTTAGTACAATTTCATTATATAAGGAAAGTGCATTTTTTTCATTTTACAATCCTTAGAAAAACCTGATACAATAGTATTTATGAAGAATAAAAAAATATAAAAAAATGCGCAAATAAAAAAATAATAAACGCAGATTATTTTAAAGATTTCCTTGATTTAAAAAGAAAAATAATCTTTTACTTCAAGATGAGCTGAAAGAAGCTTGTCCTCAAATTATCAACCGATTGGATAACACCACCCTTTCTGAACGAATATCTGAGTATATATTTGCTTATGATATGCAAAACTTTTTGGATTTGGAGCAATATAAAAAAGCTGAAAAAAACATTCTTGAAGGATTGTCTTCACTTGAAAGGTTCACAAATTACATCCCATTGGATAAAGAAAAAAAGAGTCTCCTTTAGGCTTCTTACTTATTGAATTATTCCCAACTTTTTTTAGTTTTAAGAACTTATGAAATTAGAAGTTTTAATTATAGCCAAAGACAGGGGAAATGGGAGAGTATTTTAGGAGATGCAAATGAACAGTTGCTTCATTTTAACACACTTGATCTTGTTTATAAAAAAGGAAAATTCTACAAAGATGTTAGACTAGGATTTCGTGGATTTGGGGCAACTGGAACTAAGCAAACCATTTTTCATGGATTATCTTTGTTTTATATGGTAGAAGATTTTGAAAGGGAAAAACACATAGACCTCCCTACTACTATTACCTACGGAGATTTATTAAGAGCGCAAAGAGACGGATTCTCTAAAAAAGACATTATTGGTAAACATCTAAAAAACGCTAAAAAACTAGAGAATGTTGTAAATGTCAATAAGTTTTCTATCACTGAAAGCTACACTTTAATAAAAGCAGCAACCGAATTTGATGAACGCACTTTTGTTAATTTTGTAAAATGGTTTCGAGAAAAAGGACGCTATATTTCTCCGTCTGCAAGCACTCCCCACTCCTTCAAATACTATCGAACGTTTTTTATCTGTACTTTTATTTTAGATAGTATTGGAGAGTATAAAAATTCGCTTAAAGAACAAGAAAAAATTGAACAAACAAGTCTTTACTGTATTGCAAGAGACTACGTTAGAATGTGTCGAGGGAGGAGAAGGAAATTAAACATCAATTTTACATCAAAAAGAAAATTAGAAGAAAAAGCATGACCGATTATATGTCTCTGTTAGAAACAAAGAATACAGAGACGAAAAAGCAAATGTACCTTTTAAAATTCACGAAGACTTCAAACCATTGGTTAAAGCCATCAAAAAACGAGACAATCCTTTCAAGTATCTTTCAAGACCTATCTATCTTATTATGGAAGGGGACAAAATGCACCACTGCGTTGGTAGTTATATTCACTATGTTCATTCAGGACAATGTGTTATTGCAAGTGTTGAGTTGGATAACGTCCATTACACATTGGAGTTTAAAGCCGTTATTAAAGACAATGAAATTGCAGGCTATCATCTCGCCCAAATGCAATCTGCTTACAATGGTGGCATTAAAAAGAAAGAGCATGAAGAATTTGTTATTACATTCTTGAATAATATTGAGTTGCCAAAATAAAAAGACTTGTATTTCTACAAGCCTTTTTATTTTGCTGAACATCTAGTTATTATCTTTTTTTCGTTATCTCCCCAACGGTCTTCTGCCCATTCAGGGATGTCATCACCAAATCGTTCTTTTAGCCAATCTGGATATTGAGTCATAAAATCTTCCTCTTTTCTTCAATGATTACTCGAACCAAAAAATTAAGCGAGTATTATCTATGTCTAAATAATTTTCTTCATCATTGCGAACACCATAACAAATGTGTAGCAAGGTCAGATACACTTCCCAAACAAATCCTGCTGCTGATCGAACCGTCTCGTCTTCATCGTTGATGTAGGTATGGTAATAACTTTCTAATTCTTTTGCTGTAACATAACCCTTACCAACGCTGTCATAAGCAATCTCAGCTTCTTCTTTTACAACATCCGTAGCATCTTTTGGAATCCCACGCAATCTCTGGATGTAAGGGATTGAATAATCATTTCTAACATCTCCTAAAGCAGCATATAGGAGGTAGTTTTTATCCATCCTCAAATCTAATGACATAGGGGGATTAACTTTGTCTGGGTTGTTATAATTAACAAATCTAGGGTTTGCTAAGAACCAATTCCCTTTCTTATCTTTACCCTCAAACCAAGCAGTAATATAAAGTCCCATTATTCAAACCCTCTATTCTTCATCATCGTCGTCGTCATCATCAATGCTTGTAGATTTGTTGCGAGATTTTGCAAGACGTTCACGAAGTTTTTGAAGCTCTTCTTCAGTATATTCACGTTTCCTTTTTGGACGTGGGAATGGTGAGATTGAAACTTTTGATAAATCATCAACTAAAACTTCAATATAAATAGTTCGACCTGTTTCTTCATCTTTTTCTTCGCGGATAACTTTATAAGTTTCTGGACGTTTCATAAGTTTGGTAATATGCTTGCGTACATTCGTAGAAATAGACCCCGATTTATCAGCTTCGCTATAAAGGATAACTGTCTCTCGTTCATCAACAGAATAACTCTGCTTTTTATTAGACTCTACTTCTTCTTTTTCTTTGTTGTCGAAAATGTTTACATCTTCGTTGTCATAAATATCATTTTCTATTGACATTTGCAAAATTCCTTTCTATACTATATAATTGATTATATCATTTTTTTCGCTTTTATTATCAAGAAAAAAACGAGGGAGGATGAATTTGAATAGAGTTATTTTTTTAGATATAGACGGGGTGTTGAACACTGCCTTTACAAAAGAGCGTCAAGAAGTCATAGATGAGTTTAGGGTAGCTTATCTTGCTAAAGTCGTTCATAAAACACGCGCTAAAATTGTCCTTACTTCTACATGGAGGTATAATTTTGATAGAGGAATATTTTCTCTAAAACCAATAAGTAAAAGTACAAAAGAATTAGTAAAAACGCTGAAAAAACATAAAGTAAAAATTAGCGACTTATTACCAGATACTCCTAACGATCAGCGTGCAGAAGACATTTTTAACTACATTCAAAAAAACATCATGTAACGCAATTTGTTATTTTAGATGATGAGTTGTTTACCTATCAACCTCTTTCTTTAGATAAACATCTTGTAAGAACTAAGTTTGATGCGCGTGATGAAAAAGATACTGGTTTTACAAAAGAAATGATACAAATATCAATTGATTTACTAGAAAAAACATAAAAAAGAGGATTATCCCTCTTTTTATGTTTTATATTATTGCTCAATACGGAACAACTGTTCTTTATATAAAGCTTCTAATATATCATTGAAACAATAAAAAGCAATCTCTACATCTTCAGTTTCTTCTTTGTGTTGTTTTACAAATTGAAGAATTTCGTCAATCGCAATAAAAGATGATTTCGTAAGTGGATAACTATAAATCCCAGTAGAAATGCAAGGGAAAGCAATCGTTTTGTATCCATCTTTTAAGAGCAGTTCCATAGCATTACGATAACAAGACCTCAACAATCTTTCAGCTTCTTCTTCTTGATATTCTTTATAGATAGGACCAACAGCATGATAAATCGCCCTTACATTTTTCATCCTAAATGAAGGTGTTGATTTTACTTTTCCAGTAGGACAACCACCCAACGTTTGTGTGTGAATAAGCAGGGCTGAACCAGCCTTTGAGTAATAGCTCCATCCACACCGCCTCCACCGCGTAGCCATTTATTGGCAGCATTTACAATAACATCTCCTTGGAAGTCTGTAATATCACCTTTGACAATCTCTATTTTTTTACCATGTTTGTACTCCTTTCATTAGTGAAGCCAATCAATTCCTTTTACCTTATATTTTTCTAGTAGCTTGTTTGTCTTGCTAAACGGCTTAGAACCAAAAAAGCCTCTGCTTGCTGAAAAAGGACTAGGGTGAGCTGAGTAAACAATATCTTTATTCTTTATCATTGGCATGAAAGCTTGAGCGTTTTTACCCCACAAAATAAAAACCATAGGTTGAGGCAATTTATCAATAGCTTCAATGAACCACTTAGTCACATCCTCCCAATCTTTAGCCATTGAATTTGGCTGTCCTTCTTTTACAGTTAAACTAGCATTTAGCAACAAAACTCCCTGCTCCCCCCAAGAGGTTAAATCTTGAGAATTACGACTTTCTCCAAGATCAAATTCTAGCTCTTTTAGAATGTTTCTCATACTAGGTTGTGTTGGAGCATCGTTTGGGAGTGAGAAAGCTAATCCTTGAGCCTGCCCAGGAGTGTGATAAGGGTCTTGACCTAAAAGAACAACTTTTACTTCCTCTGGACTTGTTAATTCAAAAGCTTTAAAAAAACATTCTCTTTTAGGGGGTAAATAGAGATTTCTGTATGATTGTAGATAGAGTTTGTTAATTTTTTGATATAAGTAACCTGCTCTGATGTCAAAAGTTCAAACCATTTTTGTAAATTCTTATTCATTTAGTTTTATCATCCTTATAATAGTTATAAAAAAACAATTTCAATATTTTTTTTATTTGATTTTCATATTCTTTAATAAAGTTATTAACTTCATCAAATGCTAGTGACATCACTTCTTCTTTAGGACAGCCAAAAGTCCCCGTGCTAATCAACGGAAAAGCAATAGATTTATATCCTTCCTTCAGCAACAATTCCATGCAATTACGGTAGCAAGAACGGAGCAGTTCTTTATCTTCAGCCCATGTATCTTCCTTGTATCGTGGACCTACTGTGTTATAAATAGCTTTGATAGATGTAAAGTTATAAGAAGGCGTAGAAACTACTTCTCCAACAACTAATTCTTCTTTTGGAAGCAAAATTTCCCCAGCTTTTTGGGTGATAATTGCATCTAACCCACCTTCTCCACGAAGGAATGGTGAGCTATTAGTTGGATTGACAATAACATCCCCTTCAAAGTTTGTAATATCACCTGTTATAATGCGAACCCATTTCATAGTGAACCTCAATTTGTTTTGTACTTATATAACTATTAGACCATTTAGAAGAGGTTTTGTCAATCAAAGTTCATAAAAAAACAAAAGAAGATGGAATAATCCATCTTACTTTTTCGAAAACAGTTTTTTGAATAAGCTGATTTTAGGTTTGTCAACTCCAATCCACTTATGGAAAGAATCTACCTTGATTTCAATAATGTCAGTACCACTTGTTGTTACAAGATGTTCTTGGGGCATGCTTTGCCTGTAAAAATCGGAAGGTTTTCTTTCTTTACCATATCTGCTAGAAATCTCATATTCATCTAATTCTTTCAGATTAAACAAATAAACTGTTCCGTCAGAAGATGATTTGAATTTTTCTTTATGGTACTCGTATTGCTTTCGCCAAAGTTCTCTATCGGTTTCTTTTTTATCGTCATAACGTAATAAAGGAAACCATTCTGGTAAGCGAATACCAGCAATCTGGAAATATTCTTTAAAGATTTCTCTAGCGTGGTATAGAAAGTCAACAGACCCAGTATTTGAGTTTGAAGAGTAAACTGCCCAATTGAGAGAGTCGTCACTTAATTTATTGCTAAATCTTACTATAAAATCTTGGAATAATTTATCATCAATCTCATCTAACAAAGATTTAAAAGCTCCCAAAGAATGTTCTTCAAGTTTCCCGTCAAATACTCTGTCAATTTTCAAGTAATAAGTTCTACTTTACCTCGCTCATTCATCGAATAGTCTGAGGCGTTTGTAGTACCAATGAAAGCTGGCATTTGTCTTCTGTTGCTATCATAAAAATTGGAAGTGTTGACGATTAAATTTTCACCTCTATTTTGATTAGAAAAGAAATCGGCATCTAATTCATCAACAAGAAAAGGATTAACATTCTCTTCAATCATACAAGCGTTTATAAATTCAATGGTTTTACTAGCTTTATACCTATCTCCTTGGCATATTTCGCTATAAAGATACCAATTTTGCGAACCATATAATCCCATCATTTTTTTTAATGATTGTCAGTAATTTTGATTTTCCTGAATTTGCTGTTCCTCCTAGTAACATAAATTGCGGAATCGTTCTAGAACCATCTACTAACTCAGGTTTGTTTTTTATTTCCCAAATAAACGGGCTTACAAAAGCATATAAAATAGCTTCTATAATTCTAGTCCCATAAGAATGATCATAACCCACAACATAGTTTTTCATAATTTTTGTATGAGTTTTTTTGAATTGTTTTGATAGAATTAGATATTTCTTCATCACTTGCTAACTCACCTAAAGGTTTTTTAATAATATTGTTCTCTGCGTTTGATAAAAACAACCCAGTCTGATTATAAACTCTTAACTCTGGAGCAGAAACAAGGAGGGGTCTATCTGGCGCACCCAACTCCTCTTTATCAGCTATTTTTACACTGATTTTTTTGTTATTTTTTTCGATTTTTTTGGCTTATCTGCAAGCATTTTTTTATATCGTTTTTTTCTTAGTGTTAAAAAAACCTCTTTTTGTTAGCTCTATTGCTTGAATAGACTCTTTTCTTATCTTTATCAATTTCTGCCTTTATATGGCTTATAGAATTAACAGAATCAACCAGTCCTTCAAAAACTTGTTGTTGCTGATTTTGGTTTTTGTTAAAAGTAGAATTTGCTAAATCGTTATAGTATTGATTCAAAGATGCAACTTCTATACCCATTTGCTCTTGAGGAGTAAATGTTATTGGAGTCACAATACTTTCATTATCTAAACGCTTCTTTTTGCCTTTTTCTTTAGCTTTTGATGTTAAAGCTTTGTTAAAATAATCTACACTTATTTTAGAAATATTAGTAAAATAACGTTCAAAGATCTCATAGGTTGCAGCATTATCCTCTATAACAACCAACTCATGTTGATTGGTTGATGAATTAAAAGCTTGTTCAGATAAATTAGCTGACCCTATTATGGAACGAGTTTCTGTTTCATCATCGTTTGACAACAAATACAATTTTGTGTGAATGGTTGCTGTCAAAGGAACTTTAAATCTATATCTACCATTTATAATAGATTCTTGGTTGTTTCTACTCATACTTTGAAAAGTATTTGTGACATCATGCTTCATTCCAAGTTTTGCCCTATTTATTGCGTTTTGAGAAACTAAGCTGATATTTTTAAAACCTCTTGTCTGAACTGAGGCATCTTGAATCCCAACAATAATCTCCATATCGGTAAAATGCGATAAATACTTGTTGATAAAATTAGCATCAATAGAATAAGTAATAGCTTTTATTTTTGTGAATTTTTTATCAAAAATTTCATCTATTGTTAAATTTGTTTCTTTTCCGTCTTTTATCGCAAATAACGTATTGTTTAAAGGTTTATCTTTTTGTTCAGTCTTTAACTCTAAGTCAACTTCATCTTTTAAAAGTTCTTGGTTGCCAAAAAGGTTTAATTGCTCATTCTCCATGTAATACCCCTTTATACTGTTTAGCTAAAAAGTTAATGCACTAACTTTTTATTTATCTATCTATTTTTTTAATAATATTATACAATTTTTTTGAAATCATTTGTCAATTCAACAAACAAAAAGAGCTAAAAACAGCTCTTTTTCTTATTTTATTTTTTTATTCTTCAGAGATAGGGAAAGTTTCACCAGTATCTACATTTTTTTTATTTCACCTTCTGTGTCAATGACATAAGAATCATCGAGATAGGAAGGTTTTTTTCTGGCAAACCCATTTTTATCCACAAAGTCTGGGTCAGCAAGCTTTTTTTACGAGCTTCCTCTACTGATGTAGCTTCGATTTCTACTTCACCCCAAACTTGGTAAATAACAGGAACTAAAAAAATTTTTGCGCTTTTAAATACGGCTTCGAGTTCGTTTCTGTTTAAGAAAATTTCAAAAAGTTGATCACTTTCTTTTAAAAATGGATTCTTGTTTTGATACAGAAAACATTATAATCTTCAGTTGAACCAAAAACATTTCCATAACTCAAATCAGAAACTTTAAGTTCTTCAAAAACAATCTTCTGAAGCTACTAGAATCATGTCTTTTTTTTCATCGCTTTATTAAGATAGATAGTGACATCAATTCCATCCTCTCCACCAACTCTGCCCTTTAAAGTGAGCTGAGTATCTTTTTTTCTTGTTTGCAAAGTAATTTAAGATTAAAATCTGCATTATCACGGATTAACACATCAAATTTTAAATTCATCATTTTTTTCCTCCTTTTTTTAACACCTTTCAATAAAAATTTTTAAAATATTTGTTGTTCTACAATAAACATTCCATCTTTAGATTTATAAAATCCTGTCTTTTTGAAAAATCTTGATTATCAAAAATTTTCAAAAAGACTTATCAGAATATTCACCATAAAGATATTGATTAAAAATAATTTTTGGTCATAAACTCCAAAAATTTTTCCTCAAAAATTTTCTTTTAATTCATCTATTTGAGCTTTAGTGAAGTATTCTGAAATAAACTCTAAAAAAATTCAAGTATGTAATCGTTAATTGTCATTATTTTTTTTCTCCTATTTTTTTACTTTAATCAACCAAATCCCACAAATTGCTTGCAGACATTTCGCTTACAAAAATCCTTGAAATCTTCTAGCAAAAATATGATCATCATCCTGTTGAGTCTTTTTGAAAAATCGCTGGAACAAGGCGAGCAGCCATTCTACCAACTTGTTGGTCTAAAAAGGCTGCTGGACGTTTAAAGATTTGATCTCCGTCCCAATCTTCACAATCATCTTCAATGAAATCATCCCAAAATGAACGAATGTAATTTTGAGCCTGAATATCATTGTAAGATACGGTGTGATCATCACCTAAAGCATCGTAAAAATTTTCTCCTGCATTAATGCTAATGGTTCTTACATCAAGTGCATCCAACCATTTCAACAAATGGTGCATAGCAAATTCAGGAAGTGAACGCTGGTCCATAGGACGGAACAACTCATAATTCATCAATTTTGACAAACCTTTAAAAAGAGTATTGTATTCTTCATCTTCAACCTTATCATTGTCATAACGTAAGGATTTTTCAATGATTGTGCGAATATCTAATAGCTCTTCTTGAGTTAGCTGATCCGTATATTTTTTGTTCATGCTGTCTAAAATTGAAATGTGGTTTTCGCTGATTTCGAATGTAATTGTAGTTTTCATGTTTTTCCTCCTACCCTTTTTAGGGTTTTTGTTTGTTTTTTTTATTTTTTTATTTTTTTAGAACGGAAGGTCCTCATCGTCCACATCACGGACAAGGGAATCATCCTTTGTTGCTTTATCTTCCCAATACGCATCGTAACAATGGCGATTGTCAATGCCGAGAGTTTCGTACCATTCAATCAAAGAAGGCAAATCCGCTTCTTTAGGACGATTGTTACAAAAACTCTTATATTGGAATGAGCATCGCTTACTTTCTTTTGTATAAGCACTTTTTTTCACCAGAAATTTCAATACAAAGTTTTAAAGCCTTTGTATCTTTGTGTCTAGCAATAACAATTAGACGTTCTTTTTTCGTAACAGACCTTGTATAAGAACCGACACAATTACGAAAATCTCTTCCGAATTTTGTAAAATCAATAACTTTTTCAGGTAAGAAAAATTCGTAATCACCAAAAACACCTTCATAACGACGGTCATCCTCTGAATAATCAATAGGCATATTGTCTTTAAAAGAGTTGATAGCTTTAGAAATTCCAGAAAGATTTTCATGGATTTCATGGAAGTTTTTCCCTAAGAAAGATGTTTCGATTAGTCCTTTAAACTCTGCTTTAGGAGTTTCTTCAAATTCTTCAATAGAATCTTTTAGACGATAATAGAGAGACATCGTTTCGTTAAACATGCTGAATTTTTCCAGCATCTTTGTTCCTCTATAATTTTGAATCTTGAAAGAACCCATTACGAAGTTATCAAAGTTAATTGGAGCTTGAAGATTAGACAAGTTTCCTTGTTCAATATTATACAAAACTTCAAAAACTTTTTAATTAAACTTCCTAATTGCTTTATTAAAGAATTTACTTTTTTTATCTCCTGAAAAACTTAGAATCTCAAGAAAGAAAGAGATAAGTTCAAAATAATTATTTTGAAATCCTAATTGATTGTCGCTGTCAAACCCTAGCAAAGCTACTTTATTCAATGTATCGAAGAAAGTAAATCTATAATTCGCATCTTTCAGACCTAAACGATACAATTGATGATTGTAACGAATGTTCATAGGATTTTTTTATAAAATTGTTTCTTCAATACCTTTCCTGATTTTTGTTTGCGAAGAAATGTTATTCACATAAGCTTCAAACAATCCTTCTCTCTTTTTTTAATAGCTTCGCAATGTAAGTTGAATTTTTTTAGAAAGAAATTCATTATATCCAGTTGAAGTTGTTATTGGAAGAGCAAAAATTCTTTTGCAAGGATTGAGTAAAACTCTCCTCTTTTAGAATCAACTTGTTTTAGCCGATTCCAAACAGATAAATCAAAAAAATGATTTAACATTTTCGAGTCCATCTGCATTTAAAAAGAAAGGAGTTTCTTTTACAATATCTTTGACCATAAAAGATATTTCTGGGAAAACATTTTTGAGAACATCATATTTTTCAGCTTGATATTTCAAAATAATTGGATAATTCCCTTTATTTCTTTTAAAATTTGCAACACCATAAGTGTCGTAAACTTCGAAAGATTTTCCAGTTCCATCTACACAGCCAAGGAAATATGATAGCCCTGTACGCAAATTAAACGCCATTTTGTAAATATGAGTTTGTTTTGCAACAACATATTTTTCACTCTTTTCGCTGTATCTGACGAAAGAAGTTGTAATGTATGGGCGAATGTGTAAAATTTCTCCATTACTTAGGAAAAATTTCTACTTGATTTACCCATTGGGTTTTTCGTTTTTGATAATGTCCGCCTCTGCCTTCTTTGTCAGCAACGAACTTGTAATCATCTGCACGATATTCTATTTCACAAGAATTGCATTTGATTGTGCTGTCGTTTTCTCCTCCGTTTATAGCGTCTGGATAGACACCTAGAATATTAGAACAATGAGGACAAATTGCTTGTACCTCATTGTCCCCATTTTTATTAAATTCTACTCCTGAAAGAAAACTCATAAAGTAAGGGCTTTTTTTCAAGTGACTTTTTTTATGAGTGTCGATTACACACGCATGCGTTCTCAACACTTTTTTTCTATTTCTGTTTTTTTGCTTCAGATTTCACTTGCTTACTCCTCGCCTTCTACTTCTTTTTTGATGAGTTCTAATAGATTAGATGTCGAGCAAATAAAAGTCTCGACAAAAGATGTTAATTCTAAATTATAGCCGAGATAAGCATAGAACTCATCTACATTCTCATAATTTAGCTCATCATACTTCTCGAAATAAAGAGCTGCAAGCAAAGTTTTGCACGTTTCATAAAACGCGCTTATCTTTTCGTTCATTTCCATTTTTTCCTCCTCGCCTCTTTTGAGGCTTTTTAATAAGATGAGTTGATCACTTTGAGACTGTTCGTATCGACAAGACTTGCTTTATCAAGAGAGAATGTAAGATCAGTTAAATCAACTGTGCCTTCACGCTCATCCCAATTATTAAAGTCATCATCCGAAAACTCATATTCAATCTTTAGTCCAGATTGAATAGCAACTTGTAATTTAGCTACTTCCGCCTCAAGAGCAGCTTGATTTTCAGAGTAATAACTTTTCAATCCTGACAGCATCCATTCTAGCTGATACTCAATATTGGTAATGTAATCATTACGACCACGCCCATCCAAAATAAACGTTTTGGTTTTTTCTAAGTATTGAGCAATCTCTGATTCATCTGTCAAAAATCGTCCATCTTCTGTAAAAAGATTGGTATAATAGCCAACCTTTTTATATTTTGCTTCTGGGTGATAAGCTAAAAAGCTGTTTGTCATGCTAACAAATGTAGCAATAGCTTTTAATTTACCGTGAAAAGTAACCTTCCCATCCGCACTCGTTTCGTTTGCCATATTTTTTTCCTCCTGCCATAAAAAGGCTAATTTATTTAAACAAAAAAATAAAAAAAGTAGATAGCCTTTTATGATTAGACGCTCTACTTCTTCAATTATGTTCATATTACTAGTATGCCACAAAAAACAAAATAAAAAAACAGACCTTGAAAAATCTGTTTTTATTTTTTCTTTTTAATTAGTTTTGTAGCCCTCTTCAAGAACTACAATGTGTTTGTTTTGAATACGCTGTTCATCATACGCATCATAGACTTTTGACAAAAATTCTTCTGAGCGCAAATCATCATTTTCTTTAAGAGCTGAGAAAATTCTCATATTTTCATCAGAAATGTGTTTAGCGTCTTCATCTAAATCTTTCGCTAACATCACTTCAAAATCTTCTTTTGATGTTGCGACAGCAATTGGAGATGTAACGTCCATAGACGCTTGATTCCTCCAATCATTGCAATCAAAAAGTAAGTAAATAGACATTTATTTTTCCTCCTTTACCTCTTTCGAGGGTTTATTAAATAGTCCGATTTGGATGCCAAAAGTTAATTCTTTTAATTTGTAACGGAGCGTAATGCCCTCGGATAAGATTTTTTATTGCGAAACTTGTTCCGCAATTTTTATCCCTTAACAAAGCAACTGTCAATCTTAATTGAATACTTTCGTAATCATTACTTTTGCGATCTGCACAATATTCTTTAAATACATCTTGAAGGCTGTCTTCTAAGTATTCTGCAATATGATGTAGCTCCTTAAAGTATCCAATGTGACCTTCAGTTTGAGAAACAAGTTCGTAAAAAAACATCTTTCATATCAAGCCTCGCTTTCTGCTAAGACTTCTTCTAGGTACAATGCGTGGTTATGCGCTTTTTTTAGATTTAGATATGTCGAAAGCATTTCGCCTGTTTTTGTTCCATCAGCTTTGCAAAATGGAAGATAAATCTTTGCTTCTTCTATTTCTTTTGTGCTTGCTGATAGGAGTTTGCTTAATTCTTCAACCGTCTCAGCATAACTATAAGAAAAGTCAAAGAAAACTTCTTTTCTTTCATCTCCTTTATAGCCCACTACAAAAGGAATGAACCAATCATGGTACTTATTCCTTAATCGAAACTTATTAGTCTTACGAATGGTTGTGATTGTCGTTCCCCAATCTTGAGCAAAAACATGTTTTACCTCAAAATTAAGGTCTAATTCGTTAGCAAGAAATGGCAAGTCATCCAATTGCTCTTGAGAGAAATCACCTAAGACATAAGACAATCCCTCTTTCAAAGCTTCGAAAGCTGTTATGCCTTTGCTATTGACTAGTAGCTCTTCTCCGTAATGTTGAGGACTAAAATCAGTATCCTCATCATTATTCGGAATAACTTCTTTTTCAACTGCCCATAAGCCTTTTTTAGAAGAAGCAAAGTCCGAACCATACAATCGAGTAATTGGTTCTTTATCAACCAAAAATTGTTCAAACTTCTTGTCCCCTGAAGGCAAAGTAATACCTAATACTTCTTCCAATGCGCGTATTGTAAATACACTCTCGAATCTTTCGTTATGGATATTATATGCTGATTTCAGGAATACATCTCCTTCTATTTCAGGGAACGTCATTTCTGATTCTTCTGGTTCAAGGTACAATGGATAGCCCTTTTTTGTCATTTTGCTAATCACATCTTTGTAATTAACTTTATCAATGTAGTTATAAATTGTTATCATTTTTTTCCTCCTTAAATAAGAGGTGGATTAACCACCTCTTCATGTTTTAACATTTCAAGTCTAATGAGACATAAAATGTGATAAAAACCGAGTTCATCTTTAAAATGTTCGTCGATGTATGTATTGACACTTTCTTCAATCTCATTATAAGCATCTTTAAAGAAAAAGCTTCTTTGAATTAAGTTGAAGAACTTCAATTTTTTTCACTATTCTTTAAAAATTTCAACGTTTGCTTCCCATTCCACCCCTTCTGGAGCGTTTTTCGTTAAAAATAACGTTTGTATAACTTGTCAAATTTGGACAAAGATAAATTTTTGATTTCATTAGTAGAGTGTAATCTTTTTGAACTATCTACATAAAAAGAAAGCATTATATCGTTTGTAATCCCATGTTAAATCCAACACCTGATTTGGAGTTAAATCTTTTAAAGCTTGATTTAAAAACTCATCCTCATTAGGAAAGTAATCAGGGTAAAAAGTTTTACAATCATAATGTTTTTAAAAATTTCTCGTGTAGAATTAAACTTTTCACAAAGATATGCCAAACCAACTAATTTATCACGTCCTTCGTAATTCTCTAAGGATAGAGATATTTTAGAAGAACCTTTTAAATCTTCTATCAAAAAGACTGAAGAGACATTATAAGCCTCTTTGTTAGATAGATAAACATCTTTTAAAGTTTCAATACTATTGAACTCTTTTTCAATAGTTACACTATCTTCTGATGTTTTTAAAATCAATCTTACAAACATATTTTTTCCTCCTTTTTTCCTTTTAACCTTGGAAGGTTAATTCAATGGTAAAATCAACATTTTCACCAAGTTCGCCTTCGCCCTCGATATATTCAAGAGCTTGATCTTTAGCTTCTTCATAAGCATCATCGTAAAAAAGAGCTTGTACTTCAAATTCCTTAAAGTCCAGAAACTCCCCATCACGAACAAATCGAATTGCTGCTGTCCAAGTAGCTTCGTCGATTTCATTCTCATCAAAGTAACGAGCGTACAATTCACTAAAATCAGAATCAAACGGTAATTCTCTCACCGATTCAAGATTAGCATATCCATCAAGACGAACAAATTCATCCGTCCATCTGTAATCGCCCATAATCGTCATTCGAATGATTTCTGCTGGTTTTTTGCCGCTTGAAAGAATTTCTAAATACTCTTCTTCATTAGGGTAATACTCAGAGCAAGCGAGATCATCTTTATCTTCGATAGCGTTGTAAAAATCATCCATGCAATCGAACTTTTGACAAATGTAGGCAAGACCGATTAGCAAATCTTCTTCCTTGTCATAATTGACCAAAGAAAGAACTTTATCACTCTTTTCATCATGCCAAACTACTTTGAATAGTTCTCTTGCGAATTTTTCACATTCAAAACCATCATCCATCAACACAACATCAAGTATTGTGTGTGCCATATTCATAGAGAAAAACATTCTCTTTTTAAACTCTTTAAGCTATCAAAAGTTTTCTCGATAGCTGTTCTATTTACATCAACGTTTAGTTTAACAAACATATATTTTTCCTCCTGCCATAAAGGCTATTTTTTTATTTTTTTAAACAAAACAAAAAAATAGAGAGCCTTTATGTTTTTTTGCATCTCTATCTTTTCAATTATGTTCATAATATTAGTATGCCATAAATCTTCAAATAAAAAAACATACCTTGAAAAACATTTATAACTTAGACAAATTTTCTTTTCCATAAACTTCTTCTAGTTGTTCCATAGATTGTACCACAATGGCAACCTCTGGTTTAATTTGGCTCACAAAAGAAATTTTTGGTTCACTAACGACGTAATCATAATCAACAAAAAGGTGAATATTGCCGATTCTCTGAACTGATATTTTTGACCACTGTATCTACTTTTAAGTTCCTTTTTTTAACCATGATAAAATTTTTGTTATACTTGGGTCTATTTTTGTTTGATTTGGCAAAACCATCAGGGCAAATTTTTGTGTTTCTTTAACATTTTCTCTCATTCATTCACGCTTTCTTTATTTAATTCTGTTGCAATATTCATCCTTAATTCACTTAACACTCGAAAACTATCTTCAATATTTTTTGTCCAAATCATAGCATGAATCTCAATGGAGGTTAGTTGATAATTCGTAAGAATGACAGAAGAATCTCTATTTTTCAAAATATCAGGATGAGCATCAATGATTTGCTCTACAATCTCTTTGGAACGTTGGATATTGCTACTAAGTGGAACAGGAATAACAAGTGGGTAACAAGTCTCTTGGTTGTAAAGATTGTTGTTTATAACAACAGCATCATTCAACAAATAGTTAGGGACAATCGCTCTCTCGCTAGTTGCTAACTTAATTTTTGCGTGCCTAAGTGTTAATTCTTCAATCTCTCCCGATATATCTTCTTTAGGAATCCGAATACGATCTCCAACCTTAAATGTATCGGCAGATAAAAGAAGTGTTCCAGCGATAATGTTTTTGATTGAATTTTGAAGAGTAAAAACCAACTACCGCAACTAAAATAGCTGAATTAGTTAGTAAAGACTTCAAAACATCCTTGAAGCTATCGTACTGAGAGAGAAAAGTGATAACTCCAACAACCACAATCATTACTTTCAGAGCGTTTGCTAAGAAGGTGTTTGTTAGATTGTTATGTTTACGAAGCAATCTATCCATCCCTTTACTAGTAACAATATACAGTAAAGAGAAGAAAGTGATAATAAATAAATTATTTAAGGTTAAATATTTTTTTCCATATTTTCCATAAATTTCCCTTTCTAAATTTTTATCAATCTTTCTGTTTTTTTCTTTTTATTATAACATAACGCTATGTATATAAAAAAATAAAAAAATAATAAATTTTTTTATCTCTTTACTAGACATCTTCTGTATCTGTCGAACCGCATAAACGACATTTTTTTGAGGATTTTCATCTTCGTTATAAGAATAATAAGACAAACAATCGTTGCAATAACGGTCAAGTTCCATTCAGATCCCCCTTCTTCTTTTTTTGTTTATTATACCACATTTTTTTGTGTTATTTTCAAATAGATTTATCCATCGTTAAGAAGTGAAGAGCTTCTATAATTCTTGTACCAATCAAAAAAAGCTAAAAAAATTATATTTAAAAACAAAAAAACCTCAGCAATACTGAGGTTTTCTTTATTTTCTTTTTATGCAGTCACTTTTTTTCAAAATAGCATTTTTTTCATTTTGAAAAAGAACTTTTTATTTTTCTGGATACAAGATAATTCCATGATAATCAAATTTATCCTGTTTACTTACATCCAAAAATTCTTTTTGCAAAGCTTTAATGTCCGTTGTTGTAGTCAAAACATTAAAAACCTTTTTTTGAAGAGCAAGATGAATATACTGCACTTGTTCTTCTGTCTCAGCTTCTCCAAAGAAGATAGTTGAGCCATAAGGAAGACGATTCATTGTTAAAGTAAACAAATTTTCGTAAGTCATTCCTTTAGCTGGATTTACTTGCATTTGAAAAGCAGTAGGAACTCGTTCATCCACAGACTCTTCAATCGAAGCGATTGAAGAACCATAGTTTGAGTAGTCTTTCAAGATTTCATAAGCGAAATCTTTAGCAAGATGTTTTTCATCTGCAATAATTACATGTAGACCTTTTTCATCCACATCATTCAACAAGTCGTTGTACCAATCACCTTGAAAACCGTGATAAGGCAGCTTGTTAAAGTTGTGATTCATGATCCGCATTGCAATCGAAACAACACCTGCCAAAGTCCAAATACTTGAAACTCGAACATTGGCATAGAAACCTCGTTCTAAGATTGTAAATCCACCACTTCTAGGGTGGTGAATATCACCTTGTGGAAGCTCACTCATTTTTTCAATTTGAGAGATAAATGCTATCCCATCTTCCTGAGACAAAGTTTCAACAGCCATGCTACTTTTTCCTTTGTTAAGTGAAGAAATATGAACTTCATATCCTCCAGACAGACTGGGGACAAGGCTGATGTCGCTGTTACCAGTTTTAACAGTCTTTTTTACCAATTCTTCAACATTGATATTCATTATTTTTTCCTCCTTTTAGTGCGCTTGTTATTTCAAATAGCTTCCATCCATAATCTTATGGTTAAGATAATCGGAAAAGATATATTCTTTAAACAAAATATCATCAAAAGACTTCGCTTTTGTGATTGCACTTCTAAGATCACGCTCCATTTGAGCAGCACAGAAGTCATCCACTTTCATAGTGTAAGTTTCAATAGCTTCCTTCAAGTCTTTAACAAAGTCATCATTATAGACTTCGCCAAATTTTTCTTCAATTTGTTCCAAGATGTACTCTGTTGAGCAAAAAGCGCCTTTGTCATCAAACTCTACTGAGTTAATAAATCCTTTAAATTGTTGAAGTGTTTTAATATACATTTTTGTTTTTCCTCATTTTTCTTTTTAATTTTTATTTCAATAGTGACTTCGCTTTTCAATACAATGTAGTATGTGAACTACCCCTCCCTATACTTCGTTAAGAGGGAGGGGCTTCTTGGGTAATGTGCTGACTTAGAGGGTAGAAGTCTAGCCTCCAGAGGTTACACAAGTGGACCAAGCTATTCCCATAGTTCCTATGGTTCTAAAAATTAGTATTAGTTAAGCTAGGCGCAATCCTTCTTTGAGAATGTTGAGACTAGCATTGATGTCACGGTCATGGTGAGTGCCGCAGTTCACACAAGTCCACTCACGAATCGAAAGAACTTTCTTTCCTGAGTTTACGCCACAAGAAGAACAGAGCTGAGAAGAAGGAAACCAACGACTGATGGTCACAATCTTCTTTTCATACCAATCCGCCTTGTAGCGAAGTTGACGGACAAATTCATACCATGAGACATCACCAATGGCTCTTGCTAGATGGTGATTCTTCATAAGATTGCGACTCGCTAAATCCTCGATACAAATCACATCGTGGTTCTTGATGAGGTTTGTACTGAGTTTGTGTAGAAAGTCTTTTCTTTGGTTGGTAATCTTCTCATGAAGCCGAGCTACTTTTAACTTCTGTTTCTGATAGTTAGAAGACTCAGAGAGTTTCACCCCTTTTTTCTTGGCAAGAAGCCCTCGCCTAGATAAAATCTTTTGTTCTTTCGCTAACTTCTTAGATAGAGAGGTGAGAAACTTGGGATTACCAATCTTGTCTCCAGTTGAGAGAATAGCAAAATTCTCTAGTCCTAAATCAATTCCAAGATTTGAATCAGTCTTAGGCAAAGGAAGAATCTCTTCTTCGCAGAGGATAGAGATGAAATACTTACCTGTCGCTGTCTTTGAAATCGTAGCACTCTTAATCACGCCTTTTGGTTGACGGTGGAGCTTAAGTTTAACCCAACAAACTTTTGGAAGCCTAATTTTTCCTTCTGAGATAGTAATCAATCCCTTTTGACTATTAGTCTTATAAGATTGAGCAGCTTTCTTAGATTTAAAGTTAGGGAAACCAAACTTAGATTGGAAGAAAGATTTGTACGCCTTGTTCAAGTTTAGCTGGACGTTAGCTAAAGCTAAACTATCCACTTCTCTCAACCAAGGAAACTCTTTCTTATACTGAGCAGGGGTATTCTTTAAAGATTCACCAGTCTCCTCATAATGAGCCATCCTATCTGCTAACATTTGATTCCAAATAAATCGTGAACACCCAAAGGTTTTCTCGAAGAAAATCCTTTGTTCGAGATTAGGATAAAGACGGAATTTATAAGATTTTTGTCTTATCATCTTTGATTTTTGTTTCCTCCTTAAAGAAGAGGTGGTTTCCCACCTCTGTTTTTATTTTTTCTTATTTAAGCTCTTCTAGAGCTTCAATTCCCTTCTCTGTCAAGCGACAGATAGGGAAATCTACGAAACCGCTTGGGACAAATTCCCCAGTCCGAACATAAATACCTTCATCTTCAAGAACCTTAAATAACTCTTGTGAGCCATTATTGACGCTTAAAGTAAAAAGAATATCATTTTTTGCCCAGCCAGGGATATTTACAGTTACGTTACAAAACACTTCATGTGTCGAAGCGTTAATAGCAAGAATCGCCAAAGAGTTGTTGTTCATATATTTAGATTTTGCTAAATAGACTTCAAACTCTTGGTTATAAGCTTTAAATTTGAATGTTTTCATTTTTTCCTCCTACTGTTTAGTTACAATAGCAAAAGCATAACCTTCTTCTTCAGGATATTCTAAAGAATAAGTTTCTTCTCCTACGATCTTGTTTAATTCTTTTTACAAAAATCTTCCAAAAAACAGCAGCAATCTCTTTATCTTCAAAAAGCATTAGAACGAATGAATTGATGAATCATTTTTTTCTATCTACACGATAATCTTCAACTGTCCCAAAAAGAAAAGATTTTTTTCTTTGTCCCCAACTTAGAAGTTCCTGAAGCATTGTGAGAATTAGCAATGATAAGAGATTTAATCTTAGTGCCATCTTCTCTAGTGAAAGATTTTTTTCATTAGCATCTTCTTTATTTAAGAAATACTTCTTCGGAAAAATCTTCAGGAGATGCACAGCAAGAACAAGTATCGAAGTATCCAGGAGCAAACAAATCAATTTGATGCTTTTCCTGAATATTTTTTTCATCACTTCGATTACTTGTTGCCAAGTCACTTCTGAAGCAAGATTAGGGATGTCAATTTCTTTTGAACTCATTTCTGTATCTGTTGCTTCATAGCATCTTACAGCTACGTTTGTCCCATCACCATAACAAATCTTCAACAATTTAACACCTTCATTTGAGCCATCAAAGAATGCATCTTTTTTTCTGTTGACGCAACATTTTTTTAGCACCTTCTTTCAGCAAAAATTCCACATAACTTGGAACGATAGCTAAAACAAAACCATGAGTCTCAAAAATGTCAAGAGCATCTTTAAATCTTAGAGCTTTATCTTTATAAAACTCATAAGTTTCTTCTCCTCCTGCCAACGAAACTTCTACAATTTGACTAGCAGTTTCAATCGCTAACTGTTTAGCATCGTGGGAAACAAATCCCATTCTCAATTTGCTTTCGAACTCGTCGAAAAATACCAAAGACTTCTTTTTGCTGCTTTTTACATTTTTTTATTCATTATTTTTTTCCTCCTTTAATTAAATCCATTCTGAAATAAAAGCTTACCAAAAACCCCACGATCTGGAGTTAAATGGAAGACAAGCTCTTTTCCTGAATAGATTGTCCAACAAAAGTCAATCTTATTGAAAAAAACAATAATCACCAGAAAAAAATTAGCGACCATTAGGTGACTTATTTCTCCTAGATTATATCTTTCAACAAAAATTTTCTTGCGCTTCTTTAATTTTTTTCAACTAAAGTTTTTTTAATTTTCATCTTTTTTTCCTCCTTTATTTTACCGATGACTAATCAAAAATAGTCAACCTTGTGACGCGCGATGAAATAATCGCCATCTTTCACTAATTCCAAGCGATTACGCTCCATACAAATAGAGCCTAACGGAGTTAATGCTCCATCTTTAAAGAGTAGTGAAGATAAGTATTCTTCATCAAGAACATTTATATTAGACAACAAAGCTCCATCCACTGAAAGTTTTGCTTCTTCTGCTAAGAGAAGACCAAACTCAACTGAGTTGTTGGACATAAATGCAACTTTGTGTTTATACTCAGTTACAAATTTTTCATCCAACACCACAATTTTTCGGTATGTGTCTTCTTGCAGCTTTTCTCTTGTCACTCTTTCATCACCTTTTGATTGTTTCAAGGCGTAATCAACAGCTAAATCAAACTGATTTGCATTGAAAGGTCCATCAGAATCAACCATGATGAGAGGAAGGTGATACGAACCAAAGCCGTTGTAAAAAGCTACTCGATAACGAGGTTCTTTAGCAACTTCCCAAAGAGTATCATCGAACATAATTGTTCTAACTCTAGGGTGCATATATTGGTTCAAGAGATAAGAAAGCTTTTTATTCTTATCATCTTTTACAATGACACTCCCCTCTCCTATTTCCTCATAATCTGACAAATACAAATCATGGTGGTATGGCATAGGAGTCGTATATCGAATACAATCTTCTTTCGTCCATTCTGTCTGACAATCTTCGTTATAAGGATTTAGGATAGGTTTATACAAACACCCTTTGTAAGAGCGATATTCTACCATTCCACCTTCATAACGACTGTCATAAACAGGAACTACGAAAGCTTTTTTAAATTCGTTTTCATCAACTTCCAATAAAGGAAAGCAGAAGAAAGAACGCTTTTTCCCTACACGAGTTTTGCGAGAGCGAGCAGTTGGCAAAAATCCAACTGTATATTCAAACCAAACTTTGATTAAATGATTCATTTTATTTTTCCTCCTTGACCTCTTTTTGAGGTTTTTACATTTTTATTTAAGCTACATGCTCTTCAAGAGCTTTTGAAGCCGCATTGAAGTTATCCATTTCTTTTTCAATCAACAAAGCATTACGTCCTTTGTTCAGACAAGCTTTACCAATGTTACAAGACCCAGCAAACTGATCCAACACTAATTCATTTGGCAAAGTGATATACTCCAGCAACTCTTCGAAAAGAGCCACTGGTTTCTCTGCCTGATGAATTTGTTGAGCTTTACTAGTCTTATCAACATTAAAGACGGTTGGCAGCATTTTAGCTGTACCTTTCATATACTGGATAGCAATTCCAGCATCTTCAAGAGCTTTTGCAACACCATAGGAATCCAATCCTTTAACGTCGATACCAATTTCTTTAGCTTTTGCTAAATTTTTCTTAGCATCTAGTTTTAAAGAACGAGATTTTCCTTTAGTGAAGAAAACCATCTGTTCTGAGTTTTTAGCTTTACGTCCAGTGTTAGAGACAAAAGAACCTTTTTGCCAATCAACTGTTGCGTAATATTCAAACCCAGCAGCTTGAGCTAACTTTTTACATTGATAAATGTAATCAAAATTATTCTCATTTTCTTCTGCAAAGAACTCTACCATAAAAGCGCCTTGCTTCAGTACACGGAATTTTTCTTTGAAATCTTCTTCAGTATAAAGAAAGCTTTCATATTCTGCAAAATTTCGATTGCCACCCTTGTTCGACTTTTCATCAGAATAAGGATGATCTGTGATCAAGCAATCAATGCTACCATCTTTAATCATGGATAGGTCTCGCCCATCTCCATTGACAAGAAGAACACTATTGTCATTCTTGTCAACCATTTTGTAGACACCACGAGACACTTTCTTGAAGAGTCCCTTGTCGATGCCTTCATAGATTCTAGCACGAATAGAGTGTTTCTTGTCTGTGCTAGAAACCTTTTGGTAAGCTTCTTTCAAGGTAAATTCTTGATTAGGTTCTAGACCTTTCAAGAGTTCTGTCTGGATGCCATTAGTGAATGTAATAACTTTCATTTTTTCCTCCTTGCCTCTTTTTTGAGGCTTTTTACATTTTTAAAATAAGGACAACTGCTCCCCAGTATTCGTAGGGGCAATTTCTTCCCATACTTTTGCTTTAGGAACAGTTGTCTCTTTTTGACTCCTCAATGTAGCAACCATAGATTGATTGCTGATTGTTGTATTTGGGAAAATAGCATCGAAGAAACTAAAAACCAACTCTTTAATATGGCTAAAAGCAATATACTCAGGTTGGCTATTATAAGTTTCTGTCGAAGAGATAATAGTTGCATCAGATACAATCGTTCCTGATACCCACAACTCAAATGCGCGTGCAAAGACTTCGGTTGGGATTAAATAATAACTCATCCGTTTTGCTGTAAGCTTTTGAACATACTTACTATCTTCTGCTAATTCCAATAACTTCTTCTCATAAGCTTTAATAATAGGGAAGAATGTTGACATTTCCGAATAAACTTCATCACCATGCTTAAAGTCTAAATAATGACCATATTCATGGATAAAAGATTCGGTGTGTCGAACATCTACCGCTAAAATATTAAGAGAAGGAGAATAAATTCCCCAAGCTTTATGCTTACCTAAACGTCTGAATTTCAGTTCAGGTTGCGCTTTTGCTTGAGGTAGCTTATCAAGAACAGCTAGAAAATCCTGTTCAACTTTAGAGAACTCTTCATAATTAAAAACCTCTCCATCATACTTTTGAGTATCAATTTCTACTTTTCTAAAGCCCATTTTGTTAAAAAGAGTGCTTTTGTTTAAAGCTTCATCTTGATATTTCTTATCAGTACGAAAAGTCGAAATCGTCTTACCGCTTTCTCTCGCATACTCTCTATTTAGAGAGTGGTTATATTCAACGTTAATGATAGTATCCAATGCTGCTTCATAAATTGAACAGTAATTTGAATACTTCCATAAGCTAGAAGAATAATTAAAGATAGAATAAGACTTATCTGAAATGAAATTTTTTACTGTTTGTTCCAAAGCTGAAGCGACCAGCAAATAGCCAATGGAGTATATTCTGCAATTTCTGTAATCAACTTGACCACGAACGCAAAAAGACTGCCATCATTTGCTGTCGGACAACTAGGTACAATCAAGTAGATTGGTTTTTTAGGTTCTCCTTCAGCATAGCAAAATATTGCATTTGACACATCCGCTTTTGTTCTGTTATCTAAAACAATTAAAGCATTTGTAGCAGCTCTCTTTGAATCAGCTAACAGTTCTTCAAAAGAACAAATATCATACGCAGAAAAATCAATAGTATCACCTTCTAGAACTTTAACACATTCTAAAAACATCAATGCTATCAACATCTGCTATTTTAGAAACGTATCGAGCCAACTTAAAGAATTTATTCTTAAAATCATCATTGATGTTAATTCTTGGAAAAGAAACTTTCACGTCCTTTTTCTGTTTTAAATAATGTTGTCATTTTTGTTTCCTCCTATTTTTTTAGACATTAGGACAATTTTTTTAGCAAGTCCTACTTTTACCCATATTTTTTTCAATCGTTGCAAAACTTTAAAAGCTTCTTCTGGAGTTTCAAACGTCCCACACATAAGCCCATTCCTTCTATAACCATAATAAAATTCACAATATGGCAAATAAACAGGCGTATTTGAAACGTCTTCAATTCCTAATTTTTCTTTTATTTCATTTTCAAAATCTTCATACGAGTCCGTAGGCTCAATGTAGATTTCCCTGTTAAATCTTCTGTGAAAAATCATCGGACAAATATATCCGTAATTCCCAAGTAATGAATATCTTTTTATTTCCATTTTTTCCTCCTGCCGAAAGGCAATTCTTTTTATTTAAACAAACAAAAAGTAGAGAGCCTTCCGTTTAACTTCTCTACTTTTTCAATTATGCTTATAGTATTAGTATGCCATAAATCTTCAAATAAAAAAATAGAAAACAAAAAAAGAAGAGGCGAACCTCTCCTTTTTTTATCTTGAAGAATTAGTCTTCTTCTTTACGACCTTTTGCGACAAAACCAACTGTCATAGCCATCATTGCGAGACCTGCAACCATAAGGGCTGAACTTGCTTTCTCACCAGTGTTTGGCAATTCCGCTTTAGCTGGTTGTGGCGCTGGAGCTTGTGGTGTCTTAGGCGCTTCTGGAACTGGAGTCACTACTTTAGCTTCTTCCTTAGTACCTACTTCGATAATTTTATCTTGTGGGTCTTTAGTTTCAACAGTCACATTAGAAGTTACCTTACCAGTTTGAGGATCAACTTCGTAAGTAGTTGTAGTTGTTTTCTTCCCTTTTTCACCTTCTTGAACAACTTTTTTTCTTGTCCTTTAGGCAATTCAGGATTGTCTCGTTTTACAACTTTAAAGTCTAACTCTTCTTCTTCCACTTTTTGGCTTAGTACCAATGTGAATGATAGTTGGAGTACCAGGAGTTACAATTTTACCTGTAACGTCTTTAACTTCAGGAGTTCCGTTTTGGACAATCTTAGTTTTGCCAAATTCAATTTCTACGTCAGGAACGTAGCGAGTTTCAATTTCTCCTACGAAGTTCTTACCAGTACCAATTTCAATCAAAGCATCTTCAGCTTTAACAATTGATACAGTAGGTTCATTAGGAGTTACTTTACCAGTTTGAGGGTCAACTGAGTAAGTAGTCGTAGTCGTCTTCTTACCAAGCTTACCTTCTTTAAGAACTGCACGGTGTCCTTCTGGTTTAGAAGGGTTTTCGATGACAACTTCTTTAAATGGAATTTCTTCTTCTTCCACTTTTGGCTTAGTACCGACCTTAACCACTTTTTGGTTTACCTGGGTCTTTTTTTCCTTACCAGTTACATCGTATTTAGGCTTGCGACCTTCTTCAACGATGGTTTCAGTTCCTTCTGGTGATTCTGGGTCTGGGACATAAGTGACGACAAGATCGCCATCCTTGTCCTTACCAGTACCGATTTCGGTAATTTCATCAACTGGAGGAGTTGTTTCAATGGTAGGATTATTAGGAGTCACCTTACCAGTTTTAGGGTCAACTTCATAGGTAGTAGTTGTCTTCTTCTTACCGTTCTTACCTTCTTGGATGATACGAGACTCACCTTCTGGGACGTTAGGATTTTCCTGAGTCGTTTTTGTTAAATGGAATTTCTTCTTCTTCCACTTTTGGCTTAGTACCGACCTTAACCACTTTTGGTTTACCTGGGTCTTTTTCCTTACCAGTTACATCGTATTTAGGCTTGCGACCTTCTTCAACGATGGTTTCAGTTCCTTCTGGTGATTCTGGGTCTGGGACATAAGTGACGACAAGATCGCCATCCTTGTCCTTACCAGTACCGATTTCGGTAATTTCATCAACTGGAGGAGTTGTTTCAATGGTAGGATTATTAGGAGTCACCTTACCAGTTTTAGGGTCAACTTCATAGGTAGTAGTTGTCTTCTTCTTACCGTTCTTACCTTCTTGGATGATACGAGACTCACCTTCTGGGACGTTAGGATTTTCCTGAGTCGTTTTGTTAAATGGAATTTCTTCTTCTTCCACTTTTGGCTTAGTACCGACTTTAATAACTTGTGGTTCACCTGGATCAACAAGCCTATCCCCTTGAGTCTTCTTAGGTTTTCCTTGTTTGTCAACCCTTTGAGTTCCTGGTTCAAGATTTGGGTCTGGTTCATAAACTTTAATCAATTCTTCTTTGATAGGGATATTCTCGTATGGATCGACAGGAGCTTTCTTCTTGTAGATAAGTGAAATGACGTTTTCACCAGAGCCAACCACTGTTTGCAGCGGGCTGCTAGATTTTACAAAGTCATAGCCGTCAATAGGTTTTGGAGTAACCGTAACAACTGTGTGCCAAGGTTTGTTTTCTGCAACAGTTTCCATTGGATGACCTTGAATTTCTTTGCCAGCTTCGTCTACATATTTAACCTTGAGTGTTCCAACCGTAGATTCTCCAAGTACAATATTGCGATTTAAAGTAACTGAAGCTGTACTCCTTTGTCTGGTCAATACTTTTTCGTTGCGAGTTATAGTTGTTTCCATAATTTGATCAGTTTGGTAACTTGAATTAGCAACTCCTGGTTTAAACATGTCTAATAGTTTGATTTGACTATTATTTAATTTTTCAAGCCAATTATCGCGAAGAACCTCTCTGATACTCCATTTTTCTGGTTTTGCACTTGATGGTTCATCATTCAAATACCCCAAATTAAATCTCACATATTGATTAACATCAAGATTGATAGAATCTAAAAATTTGAAAGAAAAAACATCTTCATTATCTTCAAGAATTTCTATCCGAACTTTTTTAGCCTCTTTCTTATTCTTAGCTTCTTCATAAACCCCGTAAGATTCAGAATCACTATACCTTTTTCCTAAATCTTTAGCAGGATAAGCGGTATATAAATCGTAAGGTAATTCAATAATATCACCTTTTTTTAGGTTTTCATATTTGAATTTTATAATACTTTTATCAGGATTTAACTTGGCTTTTACAACATCGCCTGCCTCTAGAAGTGTCCCAGCTTTTTTAGCTGGAGTAATATCTCCATACGAATTATACAATACTGAAGGAATTTTACTTGTTGCAATATTAGCTATAACAGTAGTAGGTTGCTTAAATACCTCTGAGGAACTACTACCAAAAGAAATGTCAAAGTCAAAAGTTCTCAATTTTCCTAAATTAAGGAATTTCTCTAGTCCTATATCAGTGGTTAAATGGAATTCTGGTCCTTTTAAAGCCTTGTTTGAAATTCCTGTAAAAGTCAACAAGCTAGAGCCATTCCTTCCATCATAAGAGTTTTCATTTAAAGTAGGACTTTTTTTATCTAATAATAACTCAGCAGGAGCATTGTTTTTAATATATACAGGTTTTTGTTCTTTTGTAGCAACGTTTAATGTACTACGATTACCATTATAATCGTCAGAATTCAACTCGAATTCGATCACCCTGTTCTGATCAAGTTTTGAAAACTCGTTATTAAACCTAATTGTGTATTTAGCATAACCTGACAATTCAGAATTTAACGCATTATCCAAGATAGTTTTTGCTTCCTTCACTGTTGTAGCGCTAGCAAATTTATTCATTACTTCTTGGTGATTTTTAGCGATTTCTTTATCTTTAGTAATAATACCAATCTTTGTGTTTCCATTATACAAACTATTGGCAACTACATCCACATCATTACTTCCATAAAAAGTAATTTTTCCGCCATTAGGAATTTTATAACCATCATGTAAAGTGATACGATACTTGTAAGCATCTGAGGATTTGTGGTCATCAGGGGTCAAAGACTCTACGCTCTTAATTTGGCTGTTATATGTCCCTTCTAAATCTGGTTCGTTACTTGGTGTTTGAGTGTTTTCAACTTTATTTACCACTTCACGATTTCTGAAGTTAGTAGGATCGTCAGATGTTACTTCTGCTGGTTTTGCAACCGCAGCATTTGCAACATTTTCTGAAGGTGCTACCTCAACAGGTTTAGCTTGCGCTTCTGTTGCGACAGGTTTTGTATCAACAGCATTTCCCGAAGGAGCTGCTTCAACAGGTTTAGCATTGGCAACAACTTCTGTTGCAGCAGGTTGATTTGGTTTTACCTCATCCGCAGATGCAACATTTGCTCCAAATAACAATGTAGCACCAAGGGCAATCCCACATGCTAAACCATAAGCCTTGGTCTTACGGAAGAAACCGTGACCTTTAACTTTAACATTTTGTTTTTCCATTTTTGAAAAACTCCTTTTCTTTTTTTATACTATATAATGTAACAAAAATTATTTTTGAAAAAAAGCAACAATTTTACTTTACCAAAAAAATTACGCACCTAAAAATCTCTTTTTTTATAATCATCTTCAATAAAATCAACATTTTCATTGAAGAAAGCTATATCTAAAAACTCTGATATTGAGTAAGTGAAAAAAAGCCAAAAAAATAGTATAATCTTGAATACCATTCTTATCAAAGACCTGAAAAATTAATCCTAATTGGAGAATCTAACGTCGGTCTTCTATCTTCTTTATTTACAAAAATCAATCAAAAGTTTCTGTGATTAAGTCATAAAGAGATTTTTTTCTGTTTTTCAATTCCTTATCTTCCTGAACCTTTGCAATCATCAATGGAGCAAAAGATTCTTCTTCTGTTTTTAATAGTAATTTTACTATTTTCATTCATAAGAAACTGAACTTGATAGACAACTTCTGCTTGAACAACATTTTTCTTTTTTTCAACCATTTTAAATCCTTTCTATTTTTTTATTACCTCTATTGTAACATAAAAACATAACGTTATGCACAAAAAAAACACTGCTAAAAAAGCAAGTGTTCTTTTATTGGGGTTATGAAAAAGAAAAGGTTGCCTCCTAAACGATATAATAATACCGTTTTCAAAGACAATTCCAGTATATAATGAAAAAAAGCAAAAGTCAAACAAAAAAGAGCAGGCATCCCTGCTCTTCTCTGTTTGATTCTTTTTTACGCTCTAAGCTCAATTACTCTAGAACCTTTGATTCTAGAAGCTCTTTTAAAAGCTTGGCGAGCGTTTTTGAAATTCCCATGAATACCAGTTACAACTAAATGTCGAACTTTAGGTTCATGTGAATTTAATTCCTGAGAAATATCTGTTGCATGCACAATAGAATAACCATTTTGGTCATCTCCATATACAACAGATTTAACAATATTGAAAGATACTCCTTTATCTGTCGTTTCAAGAGTAGCTAATTCTTTTAACGAAGTTGGAGAAACCCCTTCAATTAAACTATCAATTGTAACTCTCACAAGATTTTTGAACTTGTGAGTTTTTACACTCGATGTTTTTATAGAAATTAGCTCTTTATTATGTGTCAAAAAGCTAATTTTTTTCATTTCTTTAATTGAGCCATAGCTACCTATTGGCAACCACAACTCAATCAACTTTATATTTGAGCTTTTCATATCAGACCAACTTTCTGAGTTGATCTGGACGGAAGCCTGCGAAAGCTACCGCCCCCTGTTTTACAACAGGGAACGATTTGAAACCTTCTTCTTTCAGCATTTCTCGAACTCCTTCGGTAGTTCCGTCAATTTCCTCATAAGGCTTTCCAGCTTTATCAAGAAATTTCTTCACCATTTTGCATTGTGGGCAAGATGGCGCTGTATAAACAAAAAAATAGGAATTTCTGTTTCAACTTCTAGAACTTCTTCGACGTTAATGTTTCCTTCTGGATTTACTATTTCTAATAAATCCCCTTCTTCAAGAAAATTTGTTTCTACTGCTTCTACTTCTGTTGTTTTCATTGTTTTTCCTCCTTTTGCCTCTTTTGAGGCTTTTACATTTTAAAACACGATATACTGAGAAGTTTTTTCTCTCAATATATCATTTAAAAACATGGCAATCCTTCTAGTTACCACATATAGTACCTTAAAAAATACTGTGGTAGCTAAAGCAAATTTTACATAATTGTAATCCCCATACGCAAATTGCAGGACTGCTAAAAGAGTCGTGATATACGACCCAAGATACATTACGTCACCAAATAAAACTAGCGATATAATGTATCTTTTTATTTTATAACGACTATCTGCCATAATGCAATCCTCCAAGAGCATCTTCATACTCGTACCAGTAATCTCCGTCTAAATCAACAAGCATGCGACCAGTTGGATTACACAACTCTTGGTTGCCATCCTCGCGGGTACAAGCTTTGGCAAAAACTCTGTCCACATCAACGAGGATAATTTTTGAACCATCCTCCCAGACCTCAACAACTTCTTGTTGTCCTAGAGCAAGAAGCGTGTAATCACTCACAGGAACAACTACTTTCTTCGTTTGAGAACGACGTAGAGCTGTTCTAGAAAAGAGTTTGTCTTTGTCAAGAACTTTTTTAAAGCCCTTTTTATCAAAACGAGCTTTATTCTCTAATCGAGAGAGGACATCAAAGATGTCTCCCTTCACTGAAGCCCAGTAAATCTTAAAAGATTCTGTTGGTAAAAAGCCGTCATGAAGCTCTGTTGCGAACTCCTCGATAGAAACTTCTTCAAGATTAACAAAGAAGCGTTTGCGACTAGCAGTTGCCTGCTGCTTACGAGCAGCTTTATACAAAGCTGCTGTTGCAAATTTAAAGTTATTTTTTTTCATCATTTTTCCTCCTATGCCTCTCTTGAGGCTTTTAATTTATCTCTTAATTTAATTTATTAGACTAATTCTGGAACTGCTTCCAAAAACCTCATCTAAAAACAACTACTTCCTCTACATCATCAATAGGTTTGATGGTGTAATTCTTACCTTTTAGGTAAGAACATCCTTTTCTATTAAAGCCACGTTTGTGAACTAAACGTGTAATATTGCCTTTAACAGAAGCGTTTGACACAGCGGTATCTAGACCGTCCATCTTTGCAGATGCCCACTCTGATGGACTTACTGCAAAATCATCAACGAAGAACGTTTTTCGTTGAGCTGTTCGTTGATTCTTTCGAGCAGCTTTATATACGTCAGCAACTCTGAAGTCAAAGCTGTTGTTAATAGTAATAGTTTTTGCATTTTTTCTCATTTGTTTTTCCTCCTGCGCCCAAAGACGCATTTCTTTCTATTTTCTTATTTTTTAAATAAAAAAAGAATAGACACGTCTTTAAGCTTACGTCTCTATTCTTTCAATTATGTTATACTTATAGTATGTCACAAAAAAACAATTTAAAAAAATATTTTTTTATAAAAAAAGAGTGAATTTTCAACAAAAAAATCCAGTTCAAAAACAAAAATTTTCAACATTTTTTTTACTCTTTTTAAAAAGCCACAATTTTACAAATCAAAAATCTAAGAAGCTTATAACATCAAGGTTTATTGAATACAAGTTTTAGCTAAATACAAATATTTTATCACTTTTTAAACTTTGTCAACTCAATGAAAAAAATCACTCATTTTTTTGAGTGATTTTTGTGCATTTTTTATTAGAATGGAAGATCATCATCCGAAATGTCCAATGGATTTGTTTGTCCAAAAGGATTTGGGTCTTGCCTTGAAAAAAATCAGGAGTGGCTTGACCTTGTGCAAAGTTATTTGCTGGAGCTTGATTATTTTGTTGTTGGAATTGTCCGCCTTGTTGGGTATCTCCATTGCTATTGCGAGGAGATAAATTAAAAAACTGATGAACTACAACTTCTGTAACATAAACTTTTTGTCCAGTTTGTTGATTATCGTAGTTTCGAGTTTCAATACGACCCACAACAGAAACTAGTCCGCCTTTTTTAATCCAGTTAGCAAAATTTTCTGCTGTTTGTCCCCAAAGCACAAGATTGATGAAGTCAGCTTTATAAGAGCCATCTTCATTTTTTTGAGTACGATTAACGGCTAAAGTAACAGTTGCGACTGCTTTATTGTTTGGGGTGTATCGCAATTCTGCGTCACGAGTGGTGCGTCCAATAAGAGCTACGTTGTTTAACATAGTAAAAAACTCCTTTAAATTTATTTTAGCTTTAGTAATCTAAACTATCCTCATTTCTCAAGGCAGGACTAAAACTAATTTTTACTATGTTAGAATTATATCAAAAAACTATTGTTTTGTCAAGATAATAGCTGCTTTTTTGACAAAGAAAAAACCTAAGATTCCTCTTAGGTTTTCTCTATTCTTTCTTTTTCCTTTCTAGTTCGTCGATGTTGCCATTCCAGTCAAGTAATCTATATAGATACCAGGTTGGGCGTTATACACATACACATTGTATGAAACACCTGCACCATTATCCTCAACTGAGTGAGCTTCCATCTGAAGACCTCGCATCACTAATTCATTTCCAACAAAAATTGGAGTTACACGGTACAATACATGATTACCAGTGTTTTTGATGTAGTCAGCAACCAAGTTTTCAAATGGTAGCATCCCATCAACATTAAAGAACCTTGTACCAGTGGCTAGATTCTTTTCGTTATCATTCTCAGCACTCAATTGCCAACCAATCAAGTGACTGCGATTGTAGAGGTATTTGCCATCTACGTTATCAAACTTGAGCGATTGCCATCCTGAAGGCTTAACGTGCCCAATAGGACCTCGTTTCTCACCTTTTGGGGGCATCGTCTCCTTGCCAAGATTGGCAGTGGCAATTCCGACACGACCAAGACTATCAAGCTCAGAGTAATATTCAAAACTACCTGACCTTGCTTTAGCCTTGTCCTCATCGGTAAACGTTGGGACGTAGTTGTTGATAGCAACAAATGTTGTCGCTCCGTCAAAATCTGGGATTTGATTCAAATCAACAGAGGTAACGGAGCTATCAGCTTGAGACATTTCCTTCCTTTCACTAGGATTGACGACTGCCTCTTTAACTTTTTCATCAGCAGTTTTTTTGGCTGCTTTTCTTTTAATAACAGGCTCATTTGGAAGCCCTTTTTTAATTTTATCAATGTTATTTATCACTAAATAACCTCCAATTAAAATAGCAATAACTGCCATTTTTAAGAATTTATTTTTTTTGTGTTTTGATTTTGACATTGTTTCCTCATCTCCTTTTATTTCTTGTTCCAAACTTCTACACTAATGACATCATGTATTTCCCCTGATAATTCATACGAATCTTTTACAAAGAAAGCATCAAGCAATTCTTTTGTAAAAATCATCTTTTTATCAGATGGATAAACCTTGTCCCAGCGGTAAAAGTTTAATTCAATTGATAGTTCTTTATCAGCAATCATTGCTTCTAAATCCACATCAATGTTTTCAACATAAACAACATCATTGTCATTTGCCTTTGTTAAATCAAATTCTTCTAAAGGCATAATATCTACATCATAAGATGCAAACAATTCTTTAGAATAATCGGATAACCACAAACGACCTTTAATTTCATTTATGTCTTCTACAACTTTTTTGATAATTGCTTGATCAAAACTTTGGCGACGATGATTGAACATCATCCCATTTTTTTGGTCAAGCACAAAAACTATTTTCATAGTTCCCTTCTTTCTATTTTTCCTCCAAGATGAGTTTTGCGACATATTCAGGAGTCATATCTTTAGTAATATCAATTACCAAATCACAATGTGACTCCATGTTTGCAAAATCTACCTCATCTGTTAGCAATCTACGTTGAACCTCTTTCATTGAGTCTCCACGCTTAGATAAGCGCTCAAGAATCAATTCATCAGTTAAACGGAGATAAACCTTGAAGACATGATTTAAACAATCGTTTTTATCTGCCATCAACAACCCATAAGGGTTTAGAATAATAACAGATTCATCATTACTGTTTAGATAGTCTTCCTTTCTGCTTCCGTAGCTGACCCGTCCAAAGATGCGTTATAAACTACATCTTCAGCATAGACTCCATTTTCTTTGTTTAAGTCAAATTCTTCTTGACTAAGAAAATTGTAATCCACGCCTTGAACTTCACCAGGGCGCATAGGGCGCGTGGTGTCTGTTAGGACCTTTTTATAGCCTAACTTCGTCAACTCGTCAACAACGGTTGATTTTCCGCTACCTGACTTTCCGATGATAATAATCATAAAAAAACCTACCTTTCTTCAAATGGTTTTACTGCATACAATCTATCAATGTAAAGATAGTCGCCTTTCTTTCCCAAGCTTTTTGATTTTTCGATATTTTCATCAAGAAAATCTTTAATTTCAGGCATTAGGGTCTTATCCGCATGGAACAAACCTCTGTACCCTAATTCAAGCTTCAAATCAAAAAGAACATTAGAAGAAAGATAAAAACCTCCAGTTTTCTTGTCTACAAAAGCCTTTCTCCCATTAAATAGTAATGTAATGTTCATAGGAGAGACAATAAAGCCATATTTATAAATAAGTTTATTTTCCCTATCTAAATAATAGTTGTGTCTTTCATTTCTGGTTTGTAAAACCTCTAAAGCAAGTTCTTTCCCTAGATAGTTGTGCAAGACTCTATCCAAAAAAAGAATAGCATCATCATCGTATCTAAGTACAGGCACAGTAGTTTCTAACATATTCATATTTTTCCTCCTTAACCATTATACAAAAAGTCTGACATTATGTAATGCACAGACCTCTTGTATTTTGTTTTTTTACAAACGAGCTTCTTTCAAATAAGCAAGAAACTCATCTAAACTTTCAAATTCTTCTGAATCCAAGTCCAGTTCAGAACCGTTTAGTAAAGTGATAGCATTAAGAATCATCACTTCTACCAAAAAAAGCCTTCTGGATTTTCAAAAGCGTTTGAATTTGCTTCTTCCGCATCAATGTCACCCCAGTAATCAAAGAGAATTTTCTTTGATTTGTAGGAGTTGCAGGTATAACTACCATTGACGTTGTGGTTTTCCAAAGCCCTGAAGACAAGACTGTTCCAGTCTTGTTGATAAACGAAACTCATTACTTCGTCTTCGTCCATCCCCTCTAGCTCTTCAACAAGAACATCTCGTAAGAAAGAGTCCCATGAATCTTGAGCAAGGACATGAGCAAAGCTATCCTCAGAAAAACGCTTTAAGAAATACCAAAAAGAATTTTCTGAATCAGACATGTTATTTGGCTTATTCTTATAATCAAAGATTTGAGCCAATACGCTTTGGTTGGCTTCGCCATCCATAGCAGTTAGCTTTGCCATTTTTTCAGCAAGTTCTTGAGACACTTCGATTTCTAGTTTTAGCATTTGTTTTTCCATTGTTTTTTCCTCTTTTTTCTATTTTTTTGAAATTTATTTTTTTAAACCATTTTTACTTCTAGAGCCACATAGAAATCAGGATAATACCCAATATCTGTATGGAAAGTTTCAAAATAAAAACGATGACTCACATCGAAAGCAAGTTTTTCATTGCGATATTCGCACTCTCGATTGCTTCGTTTTTTTACAAACAAATCTATATCATCCGCATTTCCTGCGACATCATCTATATAGACAAATTCACCGATATGCTTAGATGTAAATTCATCTCCGTAAAGTTTGTCTAAAATTTCTTGGGCAGATTCCTTAGAGTAATCTCCAATTTGAATACGTTCAATAACGTAACCATTAAGAGTAGTCACGATAAAGTTTAACTTCATTTTTTTCCTCCTCCTATAAATAACTTTCAAGTTTAATAATTTTCTCGACTTCATCACTTTCAAGAAGTCGTTCTACTTGTTGATAAAAAGCCTCATAAGGTACTTCTTCAGCAATAGCAAATCGAGCATAGATTGTAAGAAGCTCGTTAAAAATTTTGTCACGACTAATTAACAATCTATGTTTAACTTCTTCTAAATCTTTTTTAAAAGAAGCTAAACTTTCACAATATCGCTTATAAGGAGCGTTTCTTAATCGACAAACCTCATTATGCACATCGGACTCGTCAACTGCATAGCTTGGAAAGTTACTCATCGCAAGACGCGTTCGAATATCTTCTACATCAATCTCAACTTCTGCTGTTTGAAACTCATACAACAAATCAATAAGTTTTTGCATGAAGTATTCGAAAATCTTTAGTAGGAAGTTTTGCTAAATCATCCTCAAACTGCTTATATGTACGAGATTGATCGTCATTTAGCAAAAACATTTTTTGCACTGTTTCCATCATTTTTTCCTCTTTTTCTATTTTTTAATTATTCGCGTTAGAACGATTGTACTCATCTGCCTCTTCAGCTTCACGGAATTGTTTTGCAGCCATGATATACTCAAAGCGTTGCATATTCGCTTCCATGAGATGAATACATTCAAACCACTGATTAGAAGTTAGACGGAAGGTGTTTTCTTCAACATCTTGAGCTTCTGAACGTTGTGGATTGATAGCTCCAGTTTCGCTTGTGATCACTGGGGCTTTATATCGTTTTACGCGAATTTCGATTGGAGAGCGCTCCCCTATGTGCCAATTGATACCCACTTCGTAAACAGGGCATAAGTTCTGTTCATCAATATGACGCATTAAAGCGCGTGGTGTTGGCTCATAAAGTGGGATTGTTCCAAAAGTAAGGTTGTCACCAACAGCCGTATCACCTAGAGAAATCTTCCCTTCATTAAACAATCCAATTGCTTCAGAAATAGCATCCATTTGCAATTGATTATTAGGATGTTTCTCTAGGTTCTTCTTCAGCCATTCGTATTGACTATTCAAATCCACAATAGCTTGGGGGTTTTCTGCCAATACTTGAAAAGGGGTCTTCCCTTTCATTTTTCCATTTGCAATCAAAACAGTTTTTGAAAGACTTGCGCTTTCTGCTTCTTCTTGAACAACTTTGTTCTTACTAGGAACTTGTCCAGTTCGTACAAAATTATATAAGATACGAAAAGCATCTTGCAACCCATGAATTAAACGAGTCACTTCTTTCAAACCTTTATTTGCTTGCTTGAGCGCAGAAAATAATTGATGGAAAACGGGGATGCGAGCAAATGTATCTACTTGATGGGCAGATTTTGTATTTGCAATGATTCCTGCAATTTCATCCATGCGAATATTTCCTGCTGGGAAAGTTTTATCAGCCTTATTCACAATTGATACAACAAAACGTGACGTTTTTGGTTGATAAATCTTATAAATGAAACCCCACTATCCTGTTGGACAGGAATGAAGTGGGCTGTTATTGACAGCACCTTGTCTTTGGTCAAGGCGCTAAATACCTCTTTGGGGTATTTTATCTTTTCCATTGTTTCCTCTTTCTATTTTTCGGCTTAAAACAGTGTTAATTGAACAGCCTCCATTTGAGTTTTTTCTACTGGAGCTTGTACTTGCACTGTTTGAACTAAGGCGATTGGTCCTCGCTTAGACTCGTAAAAGTCTAGCCAGACCACAGCTTCTCGCAACAAGAAGTCCGCTTTCCGTCCACCTTGAGCAATTACATAAACGCAATCACTCACTTTTTCAATTTTAATAACAGATTTTCCGCTATTAACATTTTTAAAAATAACAGAAGAACCTTCTTCCATCTCCTTTAGACAAGAAATTCTGTCCATTTATTTTTCCTCCTTTTTTTAACCCCAATGAATAGAGCACAAAAATTGTTCTCTTCCATATAGGAATTTAGGCTCACTAGAAAGAATTTTTACTTCGTATCCTAGATTTTGCAAAGCGTCTATGGCATATTCATCTATATTGATTTTATCAACAGATGTTTTGCCCATCATAATGCTTCTTTCAATGCTTTTTAAAACATTTTTTGAAAACGAAGTCTCATCTTGTAAGACCACGTTTTTGCTTCTTCGGCTGTTAATGGATTCATATTCATCTTTTTTCCTCCTTCGTAGCAATCACTTGCTACTTTCTATATGTTTTTTTATTTTTTTTATTTAAAAAGTTATTATTTTGCTGATGTTTTTTTCCTCCTTTTATCTATTTAGCAAAAAAATAGCTAGATAGACTTTTAAGACCTCTAGCTTTTCAATAACTTTATAATATAAGTATGCCATAAAATACAAAAATAAAAAAATAAAAATAAAAAAAGCACATTAAGTGCTTTTTGCTAAATCGAATTGTTATAACTAACATCGTTTTCGTCTAATACAAAAATCAGATGTAGCAGTTTGTCGTTTAACATGAAGCGCGTGCTTTGTAATTGTTTTATCTAAGATATTACGACAAGTTCTTGCGTTTCCGAAGTTTTTTTGTCATTTTTTTAAATCAGATAAAAATATTTCTAACTTTGATGATAGCATTATCTGTTAATTCATATCCAGCTTCTTGAGCCATCTTTACAAAAATCTCTTCTAACTCATCCAATGAATAACTTTTAAAATAAAAGTGATCTTTGATACGAGATAGAAGACCTGGATTCGAATTTAACAAGCGTTTCATTTCATCTTCATACCCAGCAAAAATTAAAACAAGCTTATCTTTAGCATCTTCCATCTCTTTTTAAAAAGAGTTGCAATTGCTTCTTGCCCTTCTTTGCTTTCTGTCATTGAGTAAGCTTCATCAATAAACAATACTGCTCCATAAGCATGCTGACACAAACCTTCTGCTTTAACGGCTGAGTCTGCTCCAGTCAAGAAAGTTCCGTTTACTTCAATAACTTCATTTCTCTTAATATAGCCATACTCTTTTAAAAATCCAGCCATGATTCGAGCAGCAGTTGTTTTACCTGTTCCTGGAGGTCCATACATATTCATGTGGTTAGAAGAATTGCGTCTTTCTACTTTATGCTTCGTCTCAAACTCCATTTGAGCGACCATTTCCTCCATTTTCTCTTTCACTTCTTCTAACCCAACTAGATTATCCATATCTTCTGTTGGATTTTCAGAACCTTTATGAGTTAGTTGCTTAACTTCTGAAATTGGTAAAATGGCATTGATTTTTCTTCGTCTTTCCTCATCCATTTTTCGTTGAGCTTCAAGAGAGAGTTCGTAATAGTCATCTTGCCCTTTCAAACGACCATATTCGTCAAACCTTGCAGATTCAAGACCTTTGACACGCATTTGAGTAATATATTTTCTTGTAAAAACACAAACAACAATGACTAAAATGCCAATAACAGCAGTGAGAATACTTAGATTCAAAATATCTCCCTTTGTTAAAATAGGATTTAGTCGTTTCGCATCATATAAAAACGAACCAGCCTCGAAGCCCCATTAAAATAGCAAGTACACCTAGTGACAAAAAAATAAAGCCCATAACTTCATTAAAACTTTGGATAAATGATATTTAAACATTTTTTTAAATTCCTTCTTTTATAAAAAAATAACTTAATTTAATTATATCATAACACTATGTTATTCACAAATAAGAAAAAGCACTTTTCATAAGTGCTTTTTGTTGGCATCAAGATTATCGACCACCAATGTCCTCTGTACGAGTTGGAGTAGGTTTTTCTTGAGACTTGTCTGAAGTGCCGTTTCGAAGATTGTCAACATGAGCAACAGCTTCTTTCATGCTCATTCCTTTAGACATAGCAGATTTAAGCTCGTTGAGGTAATCTTTGTTTTCTGGGCGTTCAATCTTATCAAGACCGTCTTTCGCTTTATCAGCCAGTTTCTCGAATTGAGTTGCTTTAAAGCTATTAAAAGCAATTGTCAAATTAGTCCAAGCCTTAACAATTCCCCATTTCATTTTACCAGCAACAATTGTTCGTGCATCGGCTTTCTTCAAAGCCTCCTGAGCTTTTCTAAGTTCATCTGCTGCCTCTTGAGAGTTCTTATCTAACTTATATTCTTTAAATTCTTTCCCCTGAACTGCATCACGAATAACTTTACTACCCATAGCGATACGATCCTTAAAAGAAGGAACTCCATTTGCAATATCATCAACCTTTTTCTCAAATTTTTGAGAGTTTTTCTCTAGCTTGCCTTCAACCTGAGAAATCAATTTATCTTGGGCATTTTTAATGTAATCATCTTTGTTGATTTCGCTTTTTAGTCGGTAATCTTCTGCTTTTTCAGTAGCTTTCACCCAAGCGCTTAATCGAATCATGTCAGCCTTTCCACGGATGTTATCCTTGATTTTATCCATGAAATTACCTAGTTTTTGTCCAAGTTCTGCTTGTTTTTTGTGAAAAATCGACATAATTTTTTGATGAGCGTTACTAATTTTCTCTGTCAAAGAATGACCATTCGGAATAATACCTTCTTTTGTCTGTTCAACAAAACTCTTAGTTTTATCCGCTAAAGAACCTACACTCTTAGAAAGGTTTGATTTTGAATGACGCACATAGTCTTGGAAAGCATCAGGCTGTTCGTCAGACGAACGCCCGTCAAATAAATTTGTTTCTAATGTTCGAAGATAATTGTATTCTTTTTTCCAATCATAGACAATAGAAGCTAAAGTTTTAGTGTCAGCCCCTTCTTTAGCCGCATCTGCAAAAGCATCTTCCAAACGACGAACTTCGTCTTTTGCTGAAGCAGGTTTTTTTAGAAGTTTGTTCATCTGTAAGTAAGTCTTGTTTCATAATTTTATCCTTCCTTTTTTTAAAAAAGTTATGCTTATTTATTAGTATGCCATAAATCCCAAAAAGAAAAAAATAAAAAAATGCCACTAAAAATAAATTAGTAACATTCCTTATAAAAATATAAAAAAAGAGTTTTTTTATCCCTAATGAGATTGCAAAACAAATTATTTTTTTCCTGCAAGACTATTTGAACAATTTACAAAACTTTGAAAAACACTCCTTCTTTAGTTGATAAATTACCACCAAAGGATGAATCGTTACTAGACTTTTGCAAGAACAGCATTTTTCTGCACCTAAAAATATCTGAATAATAATCTTCTTTAAAGAGTAAGCTTAAAACTCCAACAACAGCTTTTTAAAAACTTCGTGATGCCGAGCTGTTAAATCGCATTCTTTGTTATCTAATTGAACTGGGCAATCCTCTTTAGCAAATTGTATAGCAAAAATAACCCCTTTAATAAATTTTTGTCATGTCTTCAGGGATAACATCTTCTGCCAAATCGAATCCAGCTTTTTTTAAATTCTTGATAAACACTGGCATGATAGAACTCTCCAGCGTCAAGAATGTCATAACCAAGATACTTTTTCTTCCTTATGAATTAGGTAACTTACCAATCGTAAATCGAGTAAGTTTAGATATAAATTTTGAGCATTTTTTGAAACAGCAACCATTGTTGCAATTGTACTTGTGTTTGCAGGATACCCATTTTGATTTCCTAAAACAGATTCTTTTAAAAAAAGCTTCCCTTTTGATGCAAGAAGGTACCATAGCATATAGATGATACAAAGAGAATAAGTTTTTTTAGTCGTTTCTTTAACCAATTCTTTTTTTGAACTTCTTTTTAATATTTGGTTATCAAAAAGTGATCTGATGACGAATAGTTTTATGTAGTCTCTCTGCCGCTTTTTTTCGTACAGTTTATAACCGTATGTCCCAGGGAATAAACTCCCCCTTGAGTTTTAATATCGTATGTTTTCATGTTATCCTTTAATTGAATAATTTTTTTGAGATTATTCCCTTTCTTTAATAAAGATTTGTCAGTCAATATTATTAAATAATATCTACCCTGACTGGATGTAACACTACACCCTCTATCCCATCTGCGAAAACATTAGGGAATACTTTTTTCATTATTTGATACGCAGCGTTCACATCTGCATTGATTCGAACCCCTTCGTTACTTACAAATAACCCTCGGTGCACTCTTCGTTTATTGTTGTAAAAATTTTTCTTAGGAAGTTCATTATCAAGAAAGCTTGTTCCACTAGTATAAGATTCTTCAGTGAGAATAACTTGGATACCGCAATTTCTTGCTTTGTAACAAATCTTCTCAATCAACTTCTGGTGTGGAATTGAAACAAAGGCTTGATTAGTTACTTTTCCTAGAGAACTAGACTGTTTCCAATTCTTATTATTCCCAACGATAATAGTATAAATTTGATTCTCAATAGCAAAATCTACAATATAACGACTTGCTTTGTGTAAGTAATTTTCTATTTTAAAATTACGCTTTTGAGTCAACCTATATAAGCGATTTGTATAATACTGATTATTCATCTGTTTTGCGACACCCTTATAATGAGAAGCAATTTTGTTATAGTATTGATTTATAGACTTCAGACCTTTACCGTTGACAATGATTGGTTGTAAACCCGTATTTGTAACAACAGTTGCTAAGTTATCTAAACCTAAATCAATACTCATGTAACGCCCATTATCTGATAAAAGAGTATCGTCAATAGAAATACTATACACGATTTCAATACAAAAGACTTGATTATTAGGAACAATTCGAATTTGATTGATTTTCTCAAAGTTAGTTAAAGTAACACACCTAGGTTTTAACTTGAAGCCTTGAAAAGATTTAGGAAAAGTTAATAAATCTTCTTTTTGTTTAATTTGTTGATTTGTAACAATTAAAACTAATTTTCCGTCTTTTGATTTGTATTTTGGTAGTTTTGGTTTTCCTAGATACTTCTCTTTGTTCTTAGACCAATCTTTAATAGACTTGAAGAAAGATTTCCAATTAGCATCTAACAAGCGCAAAGTTTGTTGCGCAGATTGAGCAGCAGGCATGTCTGTATAATCTGGATAGTTGATGTCTTGTCTTAAAATTTTATCTAAATCCTGATAGCGTAACCACTTACCTGTTTCTAAAAACTCTTTTCGAACCAAGTAATTGGCATGGTTGTATAAGTTCTTAGATTGATGTGTAAACTCACAAAACATAGCATAGTAAGGATGACTCTTTTTAATTATGTGTTTCTCAACCTGTTGAATCGTTGTCATCTTCAAGCAACTCCTGTTTGTTGTTCTAAAGCCTTTAGTTCTTCTTGTAAATTTTCATCTTTCATTATTATTCCTCGCACTTTCCTAAAAAAATACACTTTTTTTGTATTGTCTATATTATACAATAAAAAGCAATATTTGTCAATAGTTTTTTAGTTGAAAACTAATGCCTTAGAACAACAAAAAAACCCTGCTATCACAGCAAGGTTTTTGTTTTTTATTTTATAGCCAGCCTTTATACATTCGCTTCATTTTTCCACGAACGTACTTTTCAACTTTTGCTTTATAGATAGAGTAGAAACGGAAACGAACTCCGTTAATCTCTTTATCAATAAACCAAACCCTTTCCATTGGATAATAACCAATAGATAAAACAGTTTGGTCAATTTTTTGTTTTTGCTTGTTATTCATTTTTCCCTTTCCCTTTTCTTTAAAACAACGTCAGTTGCACAGGTTTATTTGCGACTGCTTGAATTTCGCCATTTCCAAACAAATTATTGAAGTAATAAATAACCTCTTCAACAAAACCACCAAAGATTTTGTAACAGAACTCATTTTTATAATACTCTTTTGTTTGTAATAACGGAGTATCAGATATGATTGTGTTTGATACCCATAATTCAAACGCACGCGCAAATATTTCGACTTCAGACATATAGTATTCTTTATTCTTCTTATAGTAACAATATTTCCAAAAATCTTCTTTTTGCAATTCGTTCACATAAGATTCTTGATAACTAGAAACAATATGCGAGAAATCTTTTTTTAGAAGAATATTTTTTTCTTTTCCGTGCTTATAATCCACATAATGACCATATTCATGAATGAAAGAAGAAAAATGTTCAAGATCAATAACAATCGTATTAAAAGAGTCATAATAAACCCCAGAATTGCCATTTAGATTTCTAAACCGTAGTTCAGCTTGAACATTAGGTTGAGGAAGTTTGTTGTAGATGTATTCGAAATCACTTTCTAATTGATAAAAAAATCTTTGTAATTAAACTTCTTACCTTTATAAGTTTCCGTATCTACTTCTACTTTTCTAAAAACCTAATTGATTAAAAAAATGGTTGATTGGTTCATTTTTGTATCTTGAACTTTTTTATCCCTGCACTCTACTGGGATTATTCTACTTTTGACATGCTTCTTAAAATCTACGGCTGAAGTAGTTTCTTCATCCAGTAATAATCTTAACGCTTCGTCATAAACCTCTACTGGTGGGCAAGCATCCCAGTATTTGTTTTGCCAATCAAACACAATCTTTTCTCCAGCTTGTTCAGGATATGCAGAGATTACTTTTTCTACTAACTCTGAAGCTAAAATCAAATAGCCAATCGACATAAATCGAACGTTACGATTTCGATTACCAACGTTATAAGAGCCACCATCGTTTACAGCAGAACATTCAGGAAGTACAATAGTAATTTCTCCTCCTGAACGGACTGTTTCTGAATTATAAAAGACAATAGCACCACCATGAGAAGAAGACCCTGAAAGTCTGTTCAACACAGTTCTAACAGCAAAAATAGAATCTTTATCTAACTCTAATTCTGCTTGTGGAAAAGATATTCCTGTATATCCAGAAAAATCCTTTGGAATAAAATTGCCTAACATTGGAAGTAATACTTCCAATCTGTTAGAACAAAACTTTAGCCCCTCTGAACTTGATAGAGAGTGAGGGAAAGACTTCCCAAGCCAACGACCATACTTTTACGAATTTTTTTGACGAAAAGTATCGTCTGCATTGAATTTAGGGAACTTACATTTATTTCCTTCAATTCCTATTATTTTACTTAATTTCATTTTTTTCCTCCTTCTGCAAAAAGCAGTTTTTTTCTTTAAAAAAATAAAAAAAGATAGACTGCTTTTTACGTTTGCAACTCTATCTTTTCAATTAGTTTATAATAATAGTATGCCATATTTTTTTCTGTTTTTAAAAAAACAGACTTGACTCACTTCTTCTTATCAAGAATTTCCCCAATTTTAATACATTGTTCAATTCCTGCTTTTACAACAGATTGCTGAATTGCTAAATCGTAAGAACTGAACTCGGCAGGGTTTAAATCACTAAACTGTTCCCAAATTTTCGCAAACACTAAATCAAAAGTATCTACGAAACCTATACAGTGCGCTGAGGTTAATTTAGGGACTAGCTCATCAGGGTTTTTCCCTTTGAAACGATTTCCAACATAGTTATTCAAAAGTGGACGAACATCTCCTTTGTTTGCAGGAAGTTGACCAGTTTGGAATAATTTAGAGATGTATTTAAAAGCTTTATCAGTTGTACTATTTGGTTGACCTTGTTGCATAGCTATCAAAGCCCTATCAATGTCATCTAAATCTTGTTGTTGATGTTGTGGAGTTTGTGGAGGCGTTGGAGATGCGAATTGTACCTCCTGTGCATTAGTATCTTCTACAACCTCTGGTTGCAGCAATGTAAATAAACTTTCTTTAACCTCTTCAGAACAATCTTCAATGACAAATACTAAACGATTGTTATCGTAAAAAGCTTTTGTTTTCATTTATGCCCCTTTATATTTTTTTGCTTTTCTTTTTATTGATAAAAGTATTATATCAAAAAAGCATTTTTTTGTCAATCAGTTCTCTTTATTTAAAAACAAAAGTGACTCCCGAAAGCATCGAAAGTCACCAGTTATAGTCTCTAATAATCTATAACGCCATCCTTATGGTATAGTAACATTTTTTATTGCACTATGTCAACGAAAGACTTAATCTAATTTATCTTCGTCATTTTCATGAATTTTAAGGTAGTAAAACAGCAATAAAGGCGCTGCAATCACTCCGATAACAATATAAACCCATGTTGGCAAGTGAATAAAAGTTAAGAACAAAGTAAGCACAAAGAAACTAACTACAACCCCAATAAAAATCAGTCCCATCTTCCCACTATTCAGCAAGATTTTTGCATCTGATATAGTTACTTTTTGTTCTGGGCTAGTTTTTGTAATTTCTACTACATCATCTTCTAAAACTTCGTTTGTATCATTATTTTTATCTAATCTCATAATACATCCTTTTTCTTTTATTATTTTATAATTATAGTATGCCATAAATAATCAAAAAAGTGGTAAAAAAGGAAAAAAGCCTAGAGTTTTTAACTCTAGACCTTTTTATTTTTTTCTTTTTAAATGATATTAGTAGTATAGCCGCGGTCTTGCGTTTTTACTACCTCTACCTTAATTGTTTCACGCTCATCGTTAGCAAGTGTGAAGACATTGCGAGCATTTCCTGCTTCTAAACGGATAAAGTATGGATACTTTTCAACCGCTTCTTTAGCAACTTTCCCTTCAGCATGACGAGGGTGGAATCCGTTATTAGAATACACAAATCCATTTTCTGTCACGATAAGAAGAGAATTGGTGTTAGATTCTGTAACACTGATGCTTTTCACTTCATCTCCCTTACGAAGAGAGATTTCAAAGCCTTTGACTACAACATCAAGCAAGTTTTCATCTTCATCCTTTACAGGAGAAATAACAAACTCTGTAACGAAAATGCAATCGCCAGTTGCAGAGACATTGAAAGATGTCTCTTGGAAAGAAAGCAAATCTTCTACAATGTTCGATTGTTGAACAAGAATCATCTTTCCGTCATATTCGACTAATTCTGATTTGTCGGATAAATTAGTTAGGTCAGAATAAGCAACAACCCCATTTGCCAAAACGAGAATAGTTTCATATTCATAAACAAATGTATATAAATTACCATCTGTTGTGTATAGAATTTTTGTCATCCAAGCACGCTAAATCTACTTTCTCTTCTGGAAGAATAACATTTTCTTTTACAAGAAGACGGATAACTCGAAGATTTTCAATCTTCTCTTCGTTCTCTAACACTTTATCAAAAACAAACTTAGTTTTTTCAAAGTGGTCTTTTAGGAAGTTGTAGATGAACAAATCATACTTCCCTTTTTCAAGAGAACGGACCTTCAAGCCCACATAAGGAGCTGTTGTATAAAGAACTTCTTCAATATAGAGAGTTCCTGTTTCTACACGAACTCCATCCATGAAGAGTTCTCCGTCTTTTGCTTCGAATTTCTTCAGAGAAAGCGCGATTTTATCGTAATCTTTCTCAACTAACTCAAAAGCGTCAAGGTTAGTTACCTCTAACCCATTATCAAAAACAATTGAGTTGTCAGTAACCTTCTCGACAGTGAGAAGTTCTCCGCCCACAAAATCTTTGTAGATGAAGCCTTTGTGAACTCCAGCGAATTTTGAAGTAGTTGTTTTAGTTGTTTTAATTGAAGTTGTCATTTGTTTTTTCCTCATACCCTCTTTTGAGGGTTTTCTTTCTTTTTTTTAATTTTTTGTTTTTATTTCGATTACGACACTTTATAGAACCATTTGTCATCGCAATCATTTTCGTCGATGTAGCCACCAAACTCTTTAGCGATTTGGGTCAGGATTTCGACAGCGTAACCACTTGCGCCTAATGACAATGAAGTATTGTCTCCATTAAGCTCCCTAGTATTGTTATCCAAATTCTTTTTAAAAGCATAGGCATCAAAATCATAATAATTTGCATAGAAGAAAAACAAGCTTCGCTGTTCTTCTTTGTATCGAAAAATCAATAAACCCACTTTCGAAAAATTAATTCTTTTCCCTAGAATGACATTACTTAACTCAACAAAACTATCTAGCAGCTCTTGTGATTGAACTTTTACTTCTACACCGCTAATAGCGTTTTCGTCAAAATGCTCTTTGATAAAATCAAAAATTTTATTAGGCTCGATTTTACCAGGAATTTTTACAATTGTATCAACTCCCATGTTTCCTCCTTTTTGTAGCTAAAAAAATGCTACATTTTTTTATATTTCTTTGTATTCAACGCAATGTTATAGAAATGATTTCTATATATTTTTCCTCCTATTTTTTTATCTCTACTTCATCAATTAAATACAATTATAGTATGCCACAAAAAATAAAATAAAAAAACAGACTTCATAAAAAAGCCTGTTTTCCGTTTTTTTCTTTATTTTTGTAAAGTTTGGTGCAAAAAGTTTTATCTAAAGCATCAAAAACATTCTTTTAAGAACATATTGTAAACTCGACCATCTTTTGCATTACCTGAAACAGCATACAAACCGTACAATTTGAGGACATCTCTTGCTCTTGTAATCAAAACGAAGAGCAGGCGACGCAATTCTTCTTGTTTGCGACGAGAGATAGATTTTTTACCAAGTTTATGAAATCCAGTAATAGAACCAAATACATACTTCCATTCCAATCCTTTTGAAGAGTGAGCTGTAATTAGCATAACCCCTTCTCCCAATTGAGAACGTTTGTATTGCATGTTGTCCCCATAGATTTCAAAAATCATCACAATATTTTATGATTTCTTCGAAATCCATATCTTTGAACTTTTCTTCAAAATTCAAAACTGCTTCATCACCGTGGGCAATCATTCGTAGCATTTTGATAAAAAGCTCTTTCTTTTTTAATTCATGAGATTCACGAATAGCTTTCACATATTCGTTTACCTCAGTCAATTTTTCGACCAACGTATCTACATCTTCTTCAATCAAATTCCCATCAGCGAGTGCATTAGCAACCACTAACGTGTCATCTGAAAATGTATCAGGGTCTTTATAGACCAAATGCGCAAACTTTAAAATTGCTTGAACACGATTGTTATCAACAAGCTTTTCAGGTGCACCAAACTTCGAAGGAATCCCAAGTTCAGTCAATTTATCAGCGACAGCTAGTAACTCATTTTTAGAATAAGCAAGAACTGCAATGTCGTTCAAATTGATAGTTGGGTCTGAATCAATAAGCGCTTTAATATCTCGCGCCATTTTATCATACTGCCCTTCTTGCAAAGCTAAAGGTGCTTTACTTTTAAGTTGTGCCTTTGTTGGCTTTTGATCCTCTTTACGATAAAACCCTTCAACCGTTGGTTTTTCACCGTATTCACGGAAAGCCACCAATTGTTTGTCGAATTTGTTAGTGTTTTTATCAATGACACGGTTTGCCATTTCAATAACGCTGCCAACTGAGCGATAATTGGTATCCATCACAATATCATGAATTTTAATAGGAGTTTTAACACCAGTTTCTTTATCCCATTCATACAAAAAGTTTTGTAGATTGATTAAGTAATCTGGGCTTGTCCCCATCAAAGATTCATAAATCGCTTGGCTATCGTCGCCTACAACAATCAAGCTTTTGAATTTCTTCATATTAATGATACGGTTTAAAAATTCAATCTGGTCTTCAGACGTATCTTGAGCCTCATCAACAATGATATAAGCAAAATCATAGTGATCATCCAAATAATTTGGGTCATCCTCTAAAACTCGCATACAAAAGCTGATTTGTTCATCGAAAGTGATAACAGGGGTGTTGAACTCAGGGTCATTACCTTTTTTCATTTCTTCATACTCTGGGTAAAAAGAAATGATTTTGTCGATGATAGCTGGAGTCAGTTCTTTTGACGCTGGAGGAATAATTTCATCATCTATCATGTCCTGATAAGTGATTGCTGAAAAATTCTTTCGCATCAAAAGTTTAGAACAGTGGTGCATAATATCTGAAACGATACGAAGCGCACCATTTGTCCCGAACCCACTAGTCATAGTGTAATTCTTGAAACTAGAACCAGTCCATTCCAAGATTGGATGACGACGTAATAAAATGTCGCACATCGGCAAATCTTGCACATCATCAATGACGCTTGGACGGTGACGAAAACCAAATTTTTCCCAGTTATCTAGGGTAATTTCGTTTTCAAGCGCGTTAAAGGTAGTTGCTGTTAGTCCAGGAAGGACATGTCCAGCAGTGCGCTCTGCACGATCTTTAATTTCCGTAGCACCGTTTTTTGAAAAGGTAATAGCAAGAATCTCTTCTGGCTTTGCCCTTAGTGCATTAAGTTTGTGAGCGATAACCTCAGAGTTTACCTGAGTCTTACCTGCTCCTGCTCCTGCAATTACACGAACGTATTTCTTATCAGAAACAATCGCCTCTTGTTGAGCAGGATTATATGTAACCTTTGTCATTTTACTTTTTTCCTCCTTGATTAAAGATAGGTTTACCTTTAATTTATTTTTTTCTAAATTGTTTTTTTGTTTTTTTTAGTGTAAACGCATTGGCAAAAATTTCCTTTGCCAAATTGTTCATCGAAGTTGCCAATGTTTGATTCCCATACCGATGGTGATAAAAGAGAATCAAGTTTTTCAGCAAGTTCCATAGCTGTATCTACGAAAATACCACCTGTTTCTTCGTCATCGACATCATAAAAGTCAGAGAACCAACTACGTTCCCCATTTTTTACAACTGTAATTACTCCTCGGCGAAGTGAAGTTGACGTTTCTTCGTAAGTATCACGAGCTACTGAAAACATAACAAAAACATTATCAGTATCCTTGCTTAAATCAATCAGCACATTCTCCATCATGTCGTGAACATCATTTAATTCACAAACATTGTCAAAATATTGAACTTCGATTGAAGAACCTTTATTTTGTAAATAAAGAGATTGAATAACATCAATTTTCATCAATGCTTCGACAACTTCAAACAACGGTTCTCCGTATGAACTACAAATTTTAGTTGTAGCTTGAGCAAACCAACTCATTTTTTCCTCCTTTTGCCTCTATTGAGACTTTTACATTTTTATATTTTTTTATTAAACCGGTTGAAGAACATCTTCCAGCTTTTTTTAACACCTTTTTCAGTTAGCACATGAAGAATACCATCTGAAGTTTTTAACGTTTTTGCATTTTTTGAGAACCATAATATGTGATTTGCATTGATGCAGGTTTCTTCTTTACACCCATTTAAAGTTGTTTCAAGGCTGATAAATAACTTATCATTCATTATTCGTCCTCCTCTACTTCTACTTTGATAGGAGCTTTTTTTGTAATGACAAAGCTCAGGATAGGCACATGTCTGTCCATGTTCTTCTGCAATACATTCATCTGCCCCTTGGTAATACAAATCAATCAAAGGTTTCATTTTCTTTATCGAGGTCATTAGGGGTGTCTGTACCATCCCACAAATCACTCATAGAAACAATGTTTGAATCCCCCGTAAAGAACAGAGGGTCATTCGTCAACCAATTGTTTGTATCATTACTTTTTGTCAAGAAGTAGAATGATGCTGTGATATTTTTATACCCTAACATACGAGCGTATTTAATCATAGCGTAAAGCTGCAAAGAACGAGCCAGCTTCCCCTTGTCTCCTTTTTTTAGTGACATTTGGACGACCAATCTTGATCAAGACAATATCAACCTTGTCACCTACTGGAAAAAGAACAGTTGGTCTTACCTCAATAGGTAACTCGCCTTCTTTTAAGACTGGATAACCTGTTTTTACAAACTTAGGCTCACGCTTTTCTTCACGAAGATAACGCATGATTTTACGCCAGTCATCTAGAAGAACCTGTTTCTTTTGTTGGGGATTGATAAATCCTGCTTCAACGTATCGACCATTCATGTATTCCATAACATCTTTGCCTTTTTTAACTTTGTATCGCAAAGCGTTTTGGATAATGTCACGACAAATATAGGCGCGGAAGAAGTTAGGAGATTTAGATTCCCCTTTTTTAAGGATGCCTCCAAGTTTAGCTTCTACCATTCGAGATGTTTTACACATCCCTGCCTCAGACAACTGAGATAAAGGAGTTGATTTAATAACATCAGTCATTAAAATTCACCTCCATCCTCAATCACACCAAAGAAGTGGAAACCGTTCGGAGTATAACAGTCAATGTTAAAATCCAAGTTGTTAGAAATTCTAAACTTCAATTTATCTGAGTTGAACCAAAACTCTTTATCTTCAAGAATTAAATATTCTAACATTCTAGCCACAACGTAAGTAAATTGGTCTCCACTTAACAAGTGACCATATTCTGATTCCCACATAGAAAACTCATCGCTTTCATCATAGTCAATCATAAGGTTTAGTTCTTCTCGAAGCTTTTCCTCTTCATCAACGGTTGCGCCAATAACATCTTCAACCGTATCTACTAAGATTTGGTAAGCATTAACATCTAACTCTTCTAACTGAGAGATTGTTAAAAACAAACTTTGAAATAAAGTTTGCTTATCAGCTATCAAAATAGCATCTCCAGCATTTGTCCCAGCCAGCTTAATTTTAATTTCATTCATTATTTTTTTCCTCCTTTTGCTTTGTTAGCATTTTGAATTTTGTTTTGCGTAAAAGTACAGGTTATTTTCTGTACTTAGTACAATGTCAAATTCATTTACCTCTGGACCTAGAATATTTAACGAAATTTCTTTGGAAGAATATTTAAAAAATCCATTCTTGTCCACTAAATGCTCTAAAATACGAGCGAAAGCATACGCTTTTTCTTTATCGTTTGAACTAAGATGTTGTCTAACACTATCTGCCCAAACTCTAAACTTATGCGTATCTTCATATTCAGTGGTAATTCCCTTTTCTTGAAGAGAGTCTTTATCATTAACATCTAACCCATAGATAGATTTAATTTCTTCTCCTAAAAAATCAAGAGATTCTTCATCAAAATCCACTAATTGAGAAGACATCAACAACAAAGAATGAAAGAAAGTTTGTCCATTCTTCATGAAAATTGGACCGCAATCTGTGTGAATTGCAGTCAAATTATATTTTTTCAAATTCATTTTTTCCTCCTTGTTAAGCCTATTTTGACTTAACTTTCCGTTCAAACACCAAGACAGTATCAACCATCTGTCCTGTTGCTAATTCAATATGTTCTGGGATATAATGTTTTAATTGCCACCCTTCTGAACAATATTTGTTGATTGTTGAAGCCAGTTGTATCTCATTTGTAGAAACAACTTTTGATTCAACATCTTCATTTAACTTCTTCAACTCATCAGTCAAAGAATCAATTCCATTGATAAGTTTAGGGATTGAGACATTAAAAAATCTATCCCCTGATACAGTTTGCCAAAATTCCATTATTTTTCCTCCTTGGTTAATTTATTAAGCTCTCATCACGATTAGTTTATCTAACACGCAAGCAGCTTCATTATAGACGATAACTTCGTCACGGACAAAAGAACCTGAATTTGCCTTATACCAAAAACAGTCATACTGTTTCTCTTGGAACATTTCAATCAATTCTTTTGTTTTTTCAGGCGCTCCACCAATAATGTTTGTTCCGTGATATGGATTTCCAGTTGCAACACGGTAAACACCCATAACTACAACTTCATCTCCACCACTTCTCCAACGAGAACCACGGTTAGACATATACCCAGCAGACTTATCAGATGAAGGAGCAAAGTAAACTCCGTTACCAAAAGCTTTCCCACAAATTTGTGCATTAGGGTTCAACATTAAGCTATTAAGAATAATAGACACCCAGTTACATGTAGGAGAACCGTGAAACAGTAAAGTTTCTTCTTGCCAAAAGATTCCTCGTTTAGATACTTTTCGTACTTCTCTAATTGAGAAGTAGGCTTAACGTCATAAATCGAAATAATATTACTTCGTTGACGGCTATCAATTTCAGGATTCTTTTCAGCGATATATGCTTTCATTTCTTCTTCTGATAGCTTGCGCATCTTCACATCTCCAAATGGAGATTCGATAGAAGCATCTTTCTTGCTAGATGAAGATTTCATAGAAACGATAGTTTCCATAGACGAAACGATTGAATTGACCCATTCCAACTTTTCTCCCATTAGTTCAAACTGTTTATCAGGGTCTTTAACAATTTTAACCATAAAATCATTAACAGTCGTACCCTTTTGATACTTAGGAGCAGCAATAGCAACAAAGTCTTCGAGCAATTCATTCATTTCTGAGGCAAAATTTACCCCACACATCTGCAAGTACAACTTACGAGCAGATTTAACTTGACGTGCATTATAAGGACATTCATCACTATAAAAATCAAGTTCAATCCCTGATTTCAACAAGTTATCCTTTGCAGCCCCAGTCAGAAGCATATACAGTTCTTGAACATCATCATCTGTTAATTCTTCTTCAGACGGTTCTGTAAAGAAACGAGTGATCTTGTCCTCTTCTTCATCATCAATCAAATCTTCCGTATAATCTTTATATCCAGAAGCGATTTTTTCATAATAACGCAACCAGAACAATTGACTTGGGAATGGATGATGAACATTACCATCTTCAAGGCGATCAAAACCTTTTCGTCCAATTTCACCAGCTAAAGCACCAATGTTAATAGTTACAGCACCCATACTGTTAGGGCGCATGTCATAACGCGAGCGAATGTCACGTTCTTTATCAATACGACGCAATAGTTTTTTCTCGTACCTGCTTTTTGGCAGATAAAAAGTGTCTTCAACTAATTGAATTAACACTTTGTCTTCCTTCGCCAACTGAACTTCTGGTTTCGTAATAGAAACCTTGGCAATCTTCCCTTCAGATGATAGGGTAATGTCCGCTGGAATTGGAAATCCAGATTGGTACACTAAAGAGCCTACCTTTTCCCAAAGCGACCCTTCATTTTTCTCTGTTTTAATTGTAAATAGACTTCCATTTAAGTCCATTTTTACTTCTAACATTTCGTTAGTCATTTTTTCCTCCTTTTGTAGCCATGCTACTATTTTTTGTTTTGGAATTAAAAAAGATTTATATATTTATATGTTTCCTCCTTTATCAAACACTCTATTTAATCAATCAATTCCATAATATTAGTATGCCATAAAAAAATAAAAATAAAAAAACGCCCAAGAGGACGTTCCTTTATTGAACCAATTTTTTAATTTCTTCTACATGAGGAGAAACCTTTTCCCACAGCAATTCTCCGTATTCTAAAGCTAAAATTCCAGCTTCGATTTCTTCATCAGTTTTTGAATTTTTAAAGACTTGCGCAATCATAAGATTAAAAAAACGCCATCTCCCATGTTGCATCCATAATCTTCAGGATTTAATTTTAAGAGTTTTTTCATATCCTTAGCTAATTGAACACGGTTATGAGCATCTACTTCTTCTTGTGTTTTTACTGTTGGTTTTGGGGCGCTATTCTCTTGTGCAGTATTATCAAGTGTAACCGTAATGTTTCGGTCTTTCTCATCAAGTTCAAACTTATCAGGAAAAACTTTCTTTTGAGTATCTTTGATAGATGGAGCTGTTTTTAATGGCTCGCCTGAGATTTTACCACCTCCAACAGTAGCTTTTTTAGTTTTTACAGCAGTTTTTTTAACAATTTTACCTTTGTTCAATTTTGAAACGCGATCTCCAAAATAATGGAACTCTGGGAAATCTTCATCTACAAGTACAAAACTAGATTTTTCATCCTGAAAAATTGGAGCTGCAATCGCTAAATTACGTTCTGATAAAACAGTATATTTTCGCAATTCAAATTGAGAAAAAATATTCTTCAAATCGAGGATTTTTTCAAAGGTATCTAAAGAGATATTTTTTAAATCATCCTCATGAATAACCAAGAAGAGTTTATCCTCCTCTTTAATCTCCTGCAATGAACTTAAACCATTGATGGAACTAATATAATTTGTCATGGCAACTTCCTTTCTTTACTTTTACCTAAAAAACGCTTGTAAAATATCTTTGTAAATATGAGTAATCATATCATCTAGCATTTTACTACTAATCCTTTTTATATTCAAATCGAGGGTCTTTTTGACCATAGGCATGGACTCCAACCCATTGTTTTAAATAATCAAGATTTTCTAAATGAGCCTTCCAATGCTCATCAATAGAATAAAGTAAAACTTGTCGTTCATATCTATTTAACTCTGTCTTATTAAATAATAAAGATTGAGCTTCAAATTTATCAAAGACTTTTTTTAAGAACATTTTTTTAAACTTATCCTTTGTCATTCCTGATGTTTCGTCTGATGTAATAGACTCTATTGGAACGATTGGTATTAACTTATTGTTTAATTTAACAATATCCCATGAAGAAGGATATTTACCTGCAATAGTTTCGTCTAAAATATCAGTGACTACCTTATTCATAGCTCGTCTATAAACATCGCTTACATCTTCGCCATCTAAGACTCTATTCCTTTCTCTGTAAATAAATTCTCTATGTTCATTATTCACAGAATCGTACTCAAAAACTTGTTTGCGCACACCATAATTATTTTCCTCAATGTGTTTTTGAGCATACTCAACAGCTTTTTTTAGTTTTCGATGGCTAATAGGCTGACCAAATTCAGTCGGAGTATTTCTTAGTGCATGTATCCAATTTTCTTTTGAAAAGAATTGCAAAACATCATCTTCTAAAGAAATGAAGAACTGAGAAACCCCTGGGTCTCCTTGTCGCCCTGAGCGTCCTCTTAATTGATTGTCAACTCTTCGGCTATCATGTCTCTCCGTTCCGATAACTTTGAGACCACCTAAAGCTAAAGACTCTTCATCTAGTTTTATATCTGTTCCTCGTCCTGCCATATTTGTTGCGACAGTAACAGAACCAGTTTCTCCAGCTTTAGCAATAATACTTGCTTCTAATTCGTCATTTTTAGCATTTAAAACATTATGAGGAATACCATTCTTACTTAATAAATCACTAAGAATTTCTGAATCTTTGACGCTAGGGACACCCACCAAAAACTGGCTGGTGTTTCATGTAAGAGCTTAAAACTTCTTCACAAACAGCTTTCAATTTCTCTTCTTTTGTTTTAAATACAAGGTCTGGCAAATCTAATCGAATCACAGGCTTATTAGTAGGAACAACTACGACATCCATTGAATAAATATCTTTAAATTCTTCTTCCTCTGTTTTCCCAGTACCAGTCATTCCTGATTTTTTCTCATATTTATTGAAGAAATTTTGATAAGTAATGGTTGCTAAAGTTTGAGTTTCTTTTTTGATTTCAACACGTTCTTTAGCTTCAATCGCTTGATGAAGTCCATCAGAATATCTTCTTCCATCTAAAACACGACCTGTTGATTCATCAACAATTAAAACTTCACCATCTTTCACGATATAATCTTTATTTTTCCGCATTAAGTAATTTGCTTTTAATGCAGTGATAATTCCGTGATACTCTTCTAGATGTTCTTGACCTGACAAGTTTGAGAGGTGCATGAATTTCTCAGCTTTTTCAATCCCTTGAGCTGTCAAAGTGATAACTTTATCTTTTTCGTCAACAATAAAGTCTCCAGTTTCAGTAATGACTTTTCCCATCATAGCATCGGTCTTATTGAATTTAGCGTCTGCTTTACCCTTTTCCATTCCTTTAGCTAGAATGTCACAAGTTCCATAAAGAAGATTGTTTTTATTTACTACGCCTGAAATAATCAAAGGAGTTCTAGCTTCATCAATTAAAACAGAGTCAACTTCGTCAATAATAGCATAGGTTAAACCACGTTGAACCTTATCAACCTTTTTTTGAACCATGTTGTCTCTTAGGTAATCAAAACCCACTTCAGTATTGGTTACATAAGTAATATCACAAGCGTATTCTGCTCGCCTTTGGTCTTTTGCCATATCAGCAGTTACACATCCAACTGTTAAGCCCATAAATCGGTGAACTTGACCCATTTCATCAGCGTCACGTTTAGCGAGATATTCGTTGACAGTTACAATGTGGACACCTTTTCTCTCTAAGGCATTTAAGTAAGCTGGCATGGTACTGAGAAGAGTCTTCCCTTCGCCAGTTTTTAATTCAGCAACCTTACCTTGGTGAAGAATGATTGCCCCAATCACCTGAACTTTATAAGGCTCTTTCCCTAATACACGCCTGTCAGCCTCTCGTATAGCAGCATAAGCTTCAGGCAAGATGTCTTCTAGCGTTTCTCCTCCAAGCAAGCGCAATTGAAAAGAAGAAGTTAAGCTCTTCAACTCCTCATCTGATAAAGCTTTCATTTGTTCTTTCAAATTCTCAACCTTATCAAGAATGGGCTTTATTTTCTTTAACTCTTTTTTTACTATACTTATTTTTTTAAACATTATTAAATTTTTCACCTGCATTTACACTGTTTGAGCTTCAATATAATCTTCAATTTCTTTTTCTGTACTCATCACGCCAATTGTTTTAAATTTGGTCTGATTTGTCCAAATTGCAGGAAGTCTTGACATTAAACTAGGGTCGAAATCTTTTAATTTCTTTGCGGATTGGCGTTTAATTTTTCTAACAGCATTGTGAACACCAAATAGAGGGTTGTAACAAACAACCATCCTGACATAATTGCTAAAAATTTCCACATCTTCAATAAAGAAGTTGACTCCTTCTGGAGTTTTCCCAAATTCTCGCTCAATTTCAATAAATGCTTCTCGCAAGAAATCTTTTAATCGTTGATCTGCGAAAATTTTTCGATTAAATTTTACACAAAAGACGATTTCTGTACGATTGTCCTCTGCTTGATTTAAAAAAATCTTTACTCATACAAACACACTTTCTTTATTATATTTTTTTATTCATTATAACATAACGCTATGCTCTTTTCAATAGTTTTTTGTGTAAAAACTATTGTTTTTAGACAAAACAAAAAAAGCCCCATACGGAGCTTTTCTTGTTCTTTCTTTTAATTTCAGGATTCAGCAATAGCTACCAAAGTAGCAATAATATCTTCGAAGCTCATTTCTAAACTAATAGAATGACCTTTCCAAGTACCATTATTACCATTGATGCCGTTATATAACTTAACGCCAACGTTGCCTTCTTCCTCCCATTTTACTAGATTTTTTGTGTAATCATCTAGCAAAATGTTTTTCTGACCATGATTGCTATTTACATAGTCTGATTTTGGTTCTCCATAAGGAACAAAAGTCCTATGGATATGACCAAGACCGCAGTTTTTCAACCAACTAGCTTTCTCACTAGCAGCACTTTCTCCAAAAACATGAGAAAGAATTGAAACTGAGTAGCCTTGGCGAACCAACTCTAGAACTACTTCAACTAGGGTTAATTCAACCTCTAAGTCTAAGAAGTAGCCTTTCTGCCCTACCTCTGATAGAGATGCTGCTTGTCGCCATTTGGCTAAAACGCCATCCATATCAATAAAAAAATTTACTTTTTTCATTTTTCCTCCTTATGACCTCTCAATTAACACCAAACATCATTGGCTGCATCAAGGTCTTTTCCAAAAGCCCTCAACTTAGCGTCTGAAGCGCCAGTATCAAGCAGTAATTGCAATTGACCTTCAGCTAGGTCTCCTGCAAATT